>Ga0325410_1001924_pt1 | contig 23192 bp, 5 predicted proteins | sample PopdelMetagenome_16_FD_206182 | JGI IMG/M metagenome (GOLD analysis project Ga0325410, IMG submission 206182) | Populus deltoides microbial communities from Bellville, Georgia, United States - Xylem-PdIQD-R3 | ecosystem: Host-associated > Plants > Phyllosphere > Stem > Wood/Secondary xylem...
TATCATTTTGCTCACAGATATCGAGAGGTTCTATTGTACATGTATTACAACCATTCTCTTCTTTTTTTCAATTGAGATGAGAAAATGAAGATGAAAATAATAAGATAATGATAAAGAGAAGAACCTTGAGTTTGAGTACTCATAAAGCTTGCCAGATGCAGAAAACACCATGAGAGCAATCTCAGCATCACATAGAGTTGAGAGTTCATAAGCTTTCTTGAAAAGCCCTCTTCTCCTCTTTGAGAAAGTAACTTGTCTTGCGATCGTGTCGTCTATCTTCTTGATCTGGATTTTCCTTCGAGTCATCTTCCCCAGGTAAAAGAAACAAAAATCCAACTAACCGTTCATGCAAAATCAACCAAGATAATTCATCACACACTGATCAAAATAGAATCCCTAAGAGGAGGAGAGAGACAGGGTACAAAAACCATAGACCTAGTGTTATAAGCTCACTAATAGAGGACAATACCGATGTTTACAGACAAAAAAATCAAAACCCCTTACATTGAATGAGAAAAAGCATGCACCATACATACTCAACAAGTATATTTACCATGAAATCAATTTTTTTTTTGAATGACATGTATGCACACATGTATTTGAATACATGAACAGAGGAGGAAGAAGGAGAAGAGAGAGTGATGATACAAAATAAAGAAATCGGGATCACTTCCTTACCAGAGAAGTCCTTTCAGAAGGAAAAATATCAACTGAAGATCTGGAGTTACATTAATGTACAGCAGTGGATCTTAATCGCAAGAAACCAAGAAGGGATCTTTGGTTACAGAAAATCAAACCACAAAATTAATTGAAGAAAAGCGAATGTCCAGTGACCACTCAAAAGAATTCGCCTATATATGGAAAATTAAGAAAAACTTATCTTGCTCCAATAAAAGTGGAAAGAAATTTGAATAAAAAGAAAATGTAAGGGAAAAAAAAAGGTACACTGTAAAAATATCTATTGTTTTATTGAGATATGGTAGAATTATTTTTTAAAATATTTTTTTATTTTAAAATATATTAAAATAATATTTTTTAATTTAAAAAAATATTTTTAATATTAATATATTAAAACAATTTAGAAATATAACAAATTAATTTACAAAAATTAAATTTTATCTTATGTCATTAGAAACGTAATACTTATTAATAACGATGATTAATTTATTTTTTTCTACTATAATTAACCTCCTTTTTTTTTTATCCTCTAAATTTTTTCTTGTCTATAATCTTAAGAGATTTTTATATTTTTATTTATTTTTTTTACGTTTCAATCCTCAAGTTAGAGAGACGAAAGAATAAGTATTATTGTATTTTTCTTCATTTATAACTAATATTTTAAGTTTAAAATTGCTCTCTTTATTGTTATTCATGACTAACTAAATTTCGTTCCCAAAAAAATGAGTAAACAGCTTAATTTGTTTTTAATCTTAAATTAATGAATGAATAAATATGGTTAAAACACAATATATATTTGAAAAGAATTAGTATAATGCTTGCGATAATAACATTTATTTTAATCCTTTACCTCTTTGGTAGAGAATCCTAGAGCTCCTTCGCTATCAGGAATCTAACATTTCCAAAGGCATTGCATTCTCTTGAAAGCAAGGAATGGGATTCCTTCTAAAGATGAAGGGAATCACAATCCAAAGGCAAGAAAATGTGTTTTGAATTTAAATGCCCTAACATTAGTATTTATTTGACCCATTTAATCCTTACTTTCTAGTAATAATAACACAATTTATTTAGATATTGTGTCCCTGTGCTTTCAAATATCTTTGATAAATATTTATTTTAATTTATAATTGTAATTTTATTAAGTCAAATTTATATGTTTTTTTAAATAAAAAAAAGTTAATTTTTTCTATCAAAAATTTAAATTTTTAGTTGGACCCATTTCAGTATATTAGTTTTGTAACATGTATTTTTTTTTTAGTTTGTGAATTAGAGATGTTTTTAAGCTAGCTTTCACACATCAAAATCTCAAATTATAAAGTAAAAAACTAATTTTTTTTACACTTTTCTTCACCTAAATTTCAGTTTAGTTCTTCTATTTTTCAAGTTTAATTTTGCTCTTTATTTACCTCTAAGCATAAGTTTAGTTTTTTTAAAGAGATTTTTTTTTTATAATGGAGAAATTCGTCCGTTGTTGGACCTATTTAGAAATACACATAAATAAAAAACAATATTGTTGGAATCTTGTGAGGCTTCTCGAAATTAATCATTTTACACAAAGTAAGGAGCAATAAAGTTTTAATAACAAATGATTGATTATTGACAATAACAATAAATTTTAAATTAATTATATACTAAGTTCTTCAACAAGTAAGTATTTTTTATTGATTCTGTTCAAATATATTTTTAATTATATATTTTAGTATGAATACTAGTATTTTGGTTTTGATCCCAAGTTTACTGGGTTTTTAAAATATTATCTAATTATTTTGTAAATATTTTTAAACAAAACTGAAAACATATAGATCGAACCTGCAACCTTCTCAGTAAGGCAAGAAACCAAGTTCCACAGTAAGGCTACAAAATCGTCGAGCCTGCAAAACGATGTTACATGTATATATTGAGTCAACAAAAAGCATCGAAAAACAAGGAATTTTCTTCCAGCTTTATGTTATGCTCCATGGGAACCTATTCTATTCGTACTTTTATTTTTTTTATTAATATTTATATATAGACTAATTTACATGTATTTTAACTATAAGCTGTAAAATTAATAATTATATAAAATTCTAGTAATTATCATATTAAAAAAAAAATTTTAATGGTTATCTATTCATACCTCTGCTAGGTCCACGTACGTAGGTATGGATGAACCAGCTAGCATCACTTGAACGATTGATTTTTAAATTATTCCACGTGTGTTCAAAAAGTAGATTCTATCAAAAAAGGTATTTAATAGTTTTTAAATAAGTTATTCATTAAATATTTTTCACTTAAAATGAAAAGGTACGTAAATTATTATACTCTCCGATAAAAAAATATTGTGCTTATATCACATCACCTTTTTGTTTGAAGAAGACCCAATCCAGTCGTAATCATACCTATATCAAGATCAAAACTTAGACTTTTTAAAAAATATTATTATAATAATATTTGGGATGTTGATATATTATGTTAATTAAATATTCATGTTTTTTTCATATTAAACATGTATTAATACGGGCTAATAAACACATGACAAGTAGTTGTTGCCATAAATGACTTGTAATCCCAGATTCATTGAGTTGAATAATTTTAGAATTCAAAAATCTATCAATCATATTTTCTTGAAGAACACTTTAAAAATCAAAATAAATCCATTTATGATATCAAATAACTGAAAAAACTAAAAATTAATATGAATTAATGAAATCTCTTGAACTCATATTTATAATTTCAAGCAAGATAAAAATCAAAAAACACAAAAAAAAAATTTTTCTAGTCAAATAAAAACTTTTTAACATCAAAATCAACATTTTTCACATAATCAGTGAAACGATCACTTTCTTTTTCCTTGTCATTTTCAAGGAGTTTCTTTATTATCTTTCTAATTCAAGGACTAATCAGTGTCAAGCTATAGAAGGGATTGATTGAAAAGAAGAAGAAAAGGTTAAAATATGAAAAGAAGAAGAAGAAGAAGAAGAAGTCAGCTGAAATAAGTGTTAGGTTCACTTTTCATATTTTAGTCCGTTGTCTCTAAATGTTGAATTTTTACTATAATTTAAAGTCTGATTTTCTCTAATTAGGCTATAAAAGAGCTTGATTGAAAATAAAATAAAAACTAAAATAAAATTCCTTTTTATTCAAGGAACTGACTAGCGACCACACGAGAGAAAATCCTTAAAGAATTGAAGGTGGTTGTGGTGGAGCATCATCGTGGTCCAAACTCGTTTGTGTCTGAACAACTCGACGAATAATACAAATTAATACCATTGTCTAAGCTGAAAACCCTTCTTCTTATACCTGAAATGGCCTCATCAGTCACTCTGTCGTGCAAATGATCACCGGTTCCGATCGTAGCGAAAAGCATTTCCACCATGCTGGAATCGCACCACCATGCAAGGGCCCTGTGTCTTGAAAAAAATAAAATCCAATAGCCGAAATTTAAAATTTTCTCCCAAGAGCAAAGGTATTATTATATTTGATAAAAGCTCATAAGAATGCCCGATTTACAGCTTCAAGGTCGAGCATCATAAAATTCACCTCACAAATTTTCCTGTTTGACAGTGATTTATAGCAGTGGCTGTCGACCATCATGGTGGTCCAAAATCGTTTAAAGCATTGCTAATTATGCATGTCAAACCTGAACAAATAGTACCTTCGACACTTCAATACAAGGCATGAAACCCTGCTCTTCACAAATCGCAGTCATGGCACCCTACGCCCACAGAACATGACAAAATTAATTTAGCAAGAAAAGGTATCAAGTCACATTGATATTTGGTTAAAATTAATTTGAAACACAAATTTTCCCACCCACTGCACAATCTTTGAAGAGCATGTAAAATGATTAAGAGAAAGATGGGGATGCTAGTAACATGTATGTAGACAGACATTTTACTTCTATGCACTAGAATTGCTGCTGCTGCGGGCACTAAGCAAGAGCATGGAGAGATGCAGACACAAGAAGAATCATTGCAAGGCCAACAGATCGAAGAGTCATGGAACCCATCACTGCACTTTTACATACAGTGGAAGGAACTCCTTGTTATTTAACAAGTTCCTCCAGTCCACTGTAAGACTTTCTTCATCTCTAGCAGCTAATCATGCAGCAAGACATTTCATGGTGGCAAGCCATTAAATAAAGAGAACCAAGCTAGGAAGCTAAAATATGCATGCAACTGAAAGAATATGTTGTGCCCGTCTACCTATGGACCCAATATATAACAAAAAGGTGTGGATTGAATCAATGAAATTGTTGTTATTGCCCTGAAGACCTGAACCAGGAAGGATAGATCATCCTTTGTACGTAGGAGTGTGTGTGTGACAAAAACACAATGGATCAGTCAATAAAATTTGCAACCGGGCATGGAAGCTGTTGTTACCCTGTATAAAAAAGTAGGGAATCTTACTGATGACAGGCTGGATCATACCTCTCACATAAAAGAAGTTGGGGGATGGGGGAAACCATTATCACTACTCTGTGAATAGTTTGCTAATATCTAGACCAGATCATGAGCAGGGCATGCAAAAAATGAAGGATATGGTCAACATGCAATGATATAAATGAACATATATGAAATTCGGTGAGTAGCAGAACATAAACAGGCTGCTTGTTGAGTAGCACCAAAAAAAAATTGGTAAAGGGATTCGAGCAGTCACAAAATGGGAAGGATAAAACTGAATGAGGCTACGAATAACAACATGGATTAATGGCTCAGAAACTACATTTCAAAGAAATTAACTGTCACAAATAGACAATAATGATTATGGTACCTGAGCAGCTCAAATGAGTCCAACGTCACTGCTCACAAAATAAAGGTTGCATGACTACATCACATTTCGGTAACTCATTTCCATCTCACAAAATATTCCTCGAGTATTATATACAGTTGAGGAGCTGGTCAACCTACATGCTTCAGAATGAAGATTAAGATCCTGGGCAGGACTTTAATGCAATATTAATCATGGAACGATAGAAAGAGATGCAGCAAAGCTAGAACAAAAGGCAACACTTCAACAAGTCCACAAGAGCAGAGCTGTCAACAACTAGGCATATCCAAGAGAAAGTAAGGGATAAGCCTAGCACAGAGGTAATGCAAGGTTTGTGGCCTGGAATGAAGCTAATAGGGCTGCAGACTGCATCTGTTATTGCAGGACCAGGAGTGCAAGCGCTTCAATCAGTTTAGCAACTTCAACAACACACTTTTCAACAACATGAAATCATATAAGATCTTTGGAAAAAAATCCTGAAAAACTGTAGAGGCTTTATTCCATTTTATAATGAAATTGTCTAGCTCTGAAATGCCTAATAAACTCCCTGGTTCTTAAAACATGCTTCTCTGATAACCTTGAAAGTGTCATAAGTAGTATCCCTAACCATTTTAACCATGTTGTCCACATACGCTTCTCCAGTATGTTTTGATATTGATTTTTTATTTTGGCTTACACGCAAACACTGAGCATATGTATGGCACAGTAAGTTGCATCTGTGACAACCTCTCTCTTAAATTTCATGGAAACCTGAACAGCATATCAGTGTTGTCAAGAGACACTCCAGGTGAGGCCCCAACACCTTTATTAGCCTAAGGCGTTGGATTACAATGAAGCGCCGCTAGGCGAGCACGTTGTAAGGGGGTGCAATGCGTTAAGGCTAGCACCTGCTTGAAGTTCGTTTTCTGTTGAATTTTTTTTTTAACTAATTTATGTTTTGGTCTATTTTGCTTTTTAATTTATTTAACTACTTATTATTTTAAATTATTGTATTTTGTTTTAAGGATGAAAAATATAACCTTACATGGCTATGTTATCGTATTTTATATTTTCTATCTTATTTGGGAAAATATATATTTTAAATTTACATAATATAATATTATTTTTTTTTTAATTTATAGCATATCGTCTTGGTTCATTCAGGCGAGAGCCTCGGGCATTTTACAAGGCGCTCCAGGCTTGGCGCCTTGTAGCGCCTTTCACCTTTACAACACTGCAGCACATCTTATCATTTAAGTTACTGCCTTTCGTTTATAATCTAGAACTATAACAAAGGGAGGGAAAGTGGACATTAAAGACTACAATATCTCCTCTGGTTATTTCCTTATTTTCATCACTCAACTATAGAGAAGAGTAACGATTGAAAATCTAGAAAAAGCAACCTATCAATCAGAGATGAAAAAACATATGCATCAAGCAAACTTATTCAGAAAACTTAATGGAAGCAAAGAAATAAAAGTGCAGCAAAACAGCGACCAAAAAAATGTCACGCACATATGAAAAAAATTTCCGCGACAGATAAAGAATATGCAAGGTTCAGTGATGACAGACCTCAGTCATTCATTGAACTGAATATTTTAGCACTGCTACTTGCGACCACCAAACCCTCACCAACATCAAAGTCTAGACAGAAGAAATAGACCATTCCAGATAGTTAAGAAGGAACTAGAATCAACTGAAATAAGATTAGATTTCAACAAGAAGGCAATTCTGCAAACATCATGCAGAAAAAACAACAATGCCTGCAAAACAAATATTAGATTTCAACTACAAAGTAGTTGTGCAGACAAAATGCCAATAACTCTACATGATCAAGCTACAACATTGCAATAAACAGCTACAACAGCAAGGTAAAAACAAAAACGAAGGGCCTTACATCACTAAGTAGCCTTCACCATTTCATCCCCTACAACCGAAAGTATGGGCAAGGTACTCAAAAACTCATCTAGACCCTCAAAAAACCCAATCCCTTCAATATTATCCTCCTCCTCATTCCCAGGCCCATTCCTTTGACTTGGTCCAGGCGCAGCCTCATCCACATCATTGCTAAACATCACATTCAAATCTAACCTCCCCAGATCTTTTGCAGCCTTCTTCTTCGCGCTACTCCCTTCCCCTTTTCTCACAACCTCCTCTGGCACGCTACCCCTGCCATCACTATCCAAATTTTGAATATTTCCTGTCCCTGCCCCCGCCTCCTTCAGTCTTTCATTAGGCAATTTCTTCACTTTTTTATCGAGAGTTCCTTTCCCCTTGGCATTTTTTGCCTTCTTTCTCATATTTCTACCCCACTCATCACCAGAATCGGACTCCTCTTCACTTGGGTCAGAGATATCTATATACACATCATCTTTATATATCACTTTTTGCTTCGATTTATTATACATTTTACCACCACTATCAACAGCATCACCAGCTTGGAATGGAGTGGCAAACATTGCCGAAAATGGCGACCAATTACTACCAAACCCATTAGCTCCTTTCTCATTATTACCAGAAAATCCCAATGGAAAAAATCCCCAGCAGCAAAAACATGCATCTTTACCAGTCACCGGCGGTGCTGGTACCATGACAGCATGAAATGCCCTCCTACAACTTTGGCACCTCAGAATACACTCCTCGTAAGCTTTTGGATACTCATACAGTATATAACAATAAGGACACGCAGTCCAGAAACTCGGTGCCTCTGGCTCACTCGCACTCGTCTTCCTAGCTGACTGAGTTACATGCGTTGTCTCAATGACAGCAGCGGTGGTGGGAGCTTTGGGCTTAGTCACTCGCCGGGTCGAACCAGTGACACTCCGCTTTGGAGCTGATCGAGTTAGCCCCATCACAACTTCTGGCCAATTTGGCTCCTTGGGAGTCTTAGACGGAGTTGACTGCTTAGGTGGCTCGGTAGCGGTCTTCAGCAGGGTAGGCAGCTTAGTTGGCTCAGTAGCGGCCTTCAGCGGGGTAGGTTGCTGAGTTGGCTCAGTTGGCTTCTGCTGAGGAGTTGATTGCTTAGTTTGCTCAGTAGCGGCCTTCAGCGAGGTAGGCTGATGGGTTGGCTCAGCTGGCTTCTGCTGAGGTTGTCGCCAAGTTGGCTCCGTGTGGTTTCTTTGCTGAGTTTGCGGCCGAGGTGAATCCACGGGTTCGGGCTGAGTGGGAAACCGAATAGAAGACTCGGGCATCCTCGGCGTTGTGAACAGCGGGACGGGCCGAATCGGCTCTGGAGCATACGGCGCTTGCTGATGAAATGGTGGAGGTGGCAGTTGCTGAGTCACAAGGAGACCGAGCTGACTCGGTTGCAACTCATGATCATACATTGCCTTCTTAGCAGGATTGGAAAGAACGAGCCAAGCCTCCGACACAAGCTCGAACGCCTGATCAGCAAAGAGCAGCCTATTACTCGTCGGATTGAGCAATAAGGCGAGTTTCCGATACTGATTCGCAATGAGTTCGAAATCCTGAGTAAACCGACCAAGTTGGAGAATCGTATAGTAATCATAGTAGTGGTTGTTCTCGACGCATAACTCTCCGGCAAGAAGAGTGTCGGCGACGGCGACGATTTGGTCGGCGAATTGATAGAGTCTCGGGTCGGATTCTCGGGATCGGATCGCAAAGCTCTTAGCCCCGTGCAAGTCACGTGCGGCTAAGAGTTTCTCTGATATAGATAACCACCGTTCTGCTTCTACTCTGTAACCGTTTCCTCCGCTGCTGCTCCCGTCCATTTCTTTTTATTTCTCTCTCTACAAATTTATTGGTCTGTTATTTTAGAGGGCGAGAAGGAGAACAAGTTGGATTTTTGAGTGGACGAAAAAGAACTGGAAGTTTTTAAGGAACTACGTAGATTTTCTGCCTTAAGGGATTTGAGGAGGGGTTGGTTTGGTCATTTCGCATATGTCCACGTGTTTGTGGTGTTGAAGGGGAATAGGAATGGTTGATTGTTGAGGGGTGTTTTGGTCATATAAGGAGGGAAAATTGGTGTTTCTGTTTGTTAAACGGGGACTTAAAAGAGGGTTATGTTGGTCATTAAAAAGTGTTGAGACAGCTACGGTCAAAGTTATAGAAAAAACCCGACCTTGAGACCTCCCTAGAAGAAGGCCGAGTCACAAATCATGGATTAAAACGGTCCATTCAGATTAATTTTAAAAAATTTAAAATTAAAAGAAAAATCAAAATAACATTATTAAAGTTGAGTTTCACTAGGTAAATCTGAGTTTTTTAATAGGGCAGCAACTTTTTTTTTTTTTTCAATATAAATCAGTCCAGGCCTTAAATATAGATTGACATATCAGTCCCCAGCTGCATTTTGTGATGTGGTTTCTTATCATTTTGAACGGGAGGTATTTTGGTCATTTTACATTATCCAGTAAGGTAATCTTAGCTTGTAATGGTGCGTTGTAAGGGAGCTCAGAGGAGGGGAAAAGTGAGATTATCGGAGGGTGTTATGGTTATTTTTGGAGGAAATGAGGGTAGTTATTTGATAAACCTGTGTTTGCCTCCTATGATGTTTTTGTTTTCAATACATGGGTAGATTAATATTAAGGATTAATTTTTTTTATCTCGCTTTTTCTGGTTGAGTTGTAAAGCCCGGATTGGTGCAAAATCCTTCAAAGAGTAAAAAGAAGGTCAAGGGATGTGGAAGTGAGAGTGTAGAAGGGTATAATGGTCATTAAAATTGAGAAATGATGTGGTCAATTTAAAGTTTAAACCTAGTGATAAATGTTAAGGACTGCAAAGACTGTTCGGTCATGTTTTCAAGTGAGGTTTTTTTTTTTTTTTTAATTCGTTAATTGTGTTAGGAGCAGTGGCGTAGCTAAAAAATTTTAAATGATGGGGCAAATTACTAACATACACTTGATAGTATATATTATATAAATGTTTTATATATAGAGAAATCAATTTGAAATGTATGTACTAACTCATGTCAAGCAAAATTAATTTAAGAATATTTTTAAAATAAAAAAACTTATATTATAATTATTCTTTTTGAGTTTTCATATTTTGAAACTGCTTTATAGTGACTTCATTTTTAATTTTATTAAAACTATTCTTTCTTAATATATACAATTAAATTTTCATTCATCTATTTCTAAATCTTCTAGGGACTAGTGAAATTATTGACAACAATTCTTTGTTGACTTGTTGTTTTATACAAGTGGGTTAAATATAAATATTAATATATTTTTTTAATTTTTTTATTGTGTCCTTAATTTTTTGAGTTGTTCAGTACTTCATTTTAATCATTATTAAATTGATCACTATCATTTTTCATATGAAATTCATAATAAAATACATATTAATTCATCAAAACTCATTTCAATTCATCTTCATATGCATATAATAGTATCCATACACATATTAATTTAACAAATCCATAAATTATCATAAACTCTAACATTTTTAATAACTAATTATTAATGAATAAAACTAAAATTAAATAATGAAATAAATAAAAAAAATGAAGGAAACTCACTTAAAGCATAAAGCGTAAAGCGTAAAAGGTTAGTTACTTAACTAATTAATAATTTAGAACTTGAATTTTTTTTTTGTAAAATGAAGAGAGGCAGGAATAATAATTCAAAAAAAAAACTTGGATTAACTAGTAGTTAATAAAAAAAATTAAAATTTTTAAGTTATTATATTAAAATTCTAATATAAAAATTATTTTGAAATAAAAGGATTAAGGGGGCAATTGCCCCCTTAATCCTCATTGTGGCTCCGCCACTGGTTAGGAGTGATGTTACAAACCTGGTTTACGTTTGGTTTGAGTTTAAAAAACATTTGGTGGGAGTTGAACATTCCCCATCAAAACTCGTTTGACTTTTTAATTGAAGATTTAAATTATTATTACTTTTATTTTTTAAAAAAATAAATAATATTATTTTAATTAATCTAAATTAACCTGAATTAATATACTTCATTTATAACCTAAAACTTGAATCCAGTTATAGGTTAGATTGGATTTTATAATTTTAATTTAAAATAAGTGTAGAAAAATAGACATAGATTTTTTCAGGTAAAAAGATTATCATTTGAAATTGTATTTTAAATAGTGTTTGTTTAAAATTATTTTTATATATTTTTAAAATTTTTTGATGTGATAATATTAAAAAATATTTTTTAAAAATAAAAAAAAAATATTGTAATATATTTATAAAAAAATAAATAAAAGTAGTTGTTCCGCTTTGCAGTGTCGTTGATTGCATTAAGATTCAGGCATTGATAGTCCATGTACCAGAGAGAAACTGTGTAGCCTAGACAGATAATGGGCCTCTCAAAAGGCTTAACATCTAGCTTACACCGATAGTCTATAGGCTTGACTAGATCTAGCGCCTCCTCTCCGGTGCGCGCATGTCAGAAATTAATTTTAACTTTTATATATATACACATAGAGGGTTTCATTAAGGTTTTCTTTGATGAACGAAAAAAAAATTTTAAATGTGAAATAAAAACTTGACTAGTGTATTTAATGAAAGAAGTTGATAATCATTTGCGCAAAATTAAATAGTTTTTATTATTTTTTAATTTTATTTTTGAGTTTTATATTATTGAACCTTGAATTTTATGATTTTTTTTACTTTTATTTGTGTTGCGTTATCTCGAGTATGGATTGGTCAAGTTAATTTAAGTTTTTTTTTCAATTTTTTTATATTTAAATTTATTTTTTTTTGTCAAGTTTTTCTTTTGAAAGTTTTTATATTTTTATTCTGATCTCATGTCGTGAGTAATGGATTGGTCAAAATAACCAAGGTTGGTACAAGTTTTTTTTTCTTTTGATTCTTTTTTTTATGAAATTAATTTTTTAAAAATTTTATCACATTAAATTACTGTCCTTGATGTTTGTTATTTTTAAATTTCATTTATATTAAGTTATCTATCTCATAAAGAACTAAAAAATAAATAAATAAAGCGCATTGTGTAGGTGACCAAGGCACCGCGAGGGAGTCCAAAGGTTTTTTGTTATGCCTTTTAATTATTTTTGTAATTGTAATTATAATCCTAAGATTAAGGTAAGGTTAGATAAGACCGGAGAGATGATTGGTTTTGGGTAACCTCGTACTTGTCCCCTACTTATAACCCATTTCTCAATTGAGTCCCTAATCTTAGTTATTTTTAATAAATTAGTCCCACCATATTCAAAAATTCCCAATTGAATTTGCTTTGACACATGTCCTTATATGTCATTATCTTCCTCTCTCTCTTTCTTTTCATTTGGATCCCTAACCAATAAACGATGATAGGTATATTTGTTGATAGCAAGATTAAATTGAGGATTTCTAGATGCATTAGAGATGTAAAAAGTTCAAGTTAAGGATCCAATCAAGAAAAAAAAATTATAGGTTGGGGATTAATTTGAAGTTATTTGTTAGTTTTTGTCATTTTGTATAAATAGTATTTTGGTCACTTAATAAATTGATAAGTAATCTTATCTTCTAAAGATCCATCGTTTATTGTGTTTTTTTATATATAAAAAATTAGGGATGAAAAGAGAGTTTAATGGAGGGTATTACAATTAATTTTTTAAAAAAAGGAGGGTGATGATTGATGATTTTGGTAAGTACAGGAATAAGCCATTTATGGTATTACTAGATTATTTGCATGTACTATATTACATTACAAGGTAGATGAAATTTAATATTTAGTATTGCTAATGTTTTTCTAGTAGGTATGGGTTATTTTGATATATCTCAATTAACTTGATAAGTCTAAAAGCAATCCAAAACGATAGGTAAAACATAGTTTAATTCAAAAAATTCAAAATGTTATTTTTTTTAAACATCGAGACAATAACGTATCAGATTGACCTGGATCAATCGGATTAACCTGTCAAATTTACAATATAAGTCATGATACTATGATAACCTCATATAAATCAAATTAAAATAAATTATGAAACTTAATTCTCAATAAACTCAATGTTGAAAAAAAAATGATAAAAAAATGATTCAAGTCAACCCAAGTTTACTTGCCAAACCCACGACTAGGATCATGAGACTAAGATAACCCAATAAAAAGTAAATCATGATAAAATATAAAATTTAATTCTCAATCAACCTAATATTAAATGATAAAATTTAAAAGATCTCAATTAAAAAGAATAAAAAATCACTTGAGATAACCCGGGCTAACCTATCAAATACAAATTAAAATAAATTATGAAGTTCAATTCTCAGTAAACTTAACTTGTCAAACTCCTTACATGAGTCATGAAATTATGATTCAAGCTGCAATAAGTTATGAAACTTAATCTTCAATAAACCAAATATTAAAAGAAAAAAGAAAAAAATATATAGATTTATTTTAAAAAAACATAATTACAACTAATAGTATTTTACAAGGAGAAGGATAATAAAACAAGATTTTCATGAGAATAGTATTCCTAATTATGAGAATATTTTCCTTTAAAATAAGTGATTTTGTTTTTATTAATATAGATGTTTAGATAAATTTACATATATACATTAAAGTTGAGATTATAATTTGTCATACAGAATATCTTTTTCCAAACAATTAGAATTAGTGATGAGATATATACATTATTAATATCATATCAAAAATAATCCTAAGGTACAAAGGAGAATTAACTCAGCATGGCCTAATCTTTTAGGCTCTATCTCTGATCTTTCATTAAAAATCTAATTGCTCTCAATTTGTTTTTATATTTTGTAATTTGAGTGTTCGATTTTTTATTTTTATTTTGTTTGATACTTAACTTTTTATTCTATCTATTTGAATGTCTTATATTTGAATTTTTTTTTAATTGAAGTTCTCTTCGACAACCAACTTTGAAAATAATAACATGAACAGGATCAATTGACATATGGCAGTCCCTAACTAACGTATTTATTAAGAAATAAAATAAAATAATTCATATAATAAAATAGGTGATAGAATTTGAAAGAAAAAAGAAAAAAGAAACAATATTCATTTTCGAATTTCCACTGTTTCATTTTGTTTTATATATACGAGAGGGACCCACCTTTGCTACGTGTCAGTTGATCCCGACCACATTAATATTTTTAAATCTCAAGTGAAAGAGGGAACTCAAATAGAAAAAAACATAAAAAAAAAAAATCAAAGGTGGATAAACTATTTTCAAATCAAAGGAAATGATTTGACACGTAGCAAAATACTTTGGGATATAATAACATATTGGATATAAACTTTATTATACAAGAATATACTAAAATATTTTGGCATCAAGCAGGATTAAGGATGGAAAAGAGAAATTGTTGGATCATATCGTGGTTATTATAGAAAATATTAAAACTTGTGGGTAAAATAATATAAAGATTTATATTATACTAAAATGGTTGCATCATTTCAGAGCTAAATTTAAAGAAAATTTATTTAAATTTTTTGACCAAGAACAAGGTTGAAAGATGGAGGATCGGATTGAAAAAAGCAATGAAAATAGATGGCCTTTTCAAAATCCTATCAAAAAGTACACTTTGGTTGTTATACTTTTTAAATTATAAACTTTTGGTCCTTAATTTTTTTGACAATCTCATTTTGGTCCAAAACTTTATTTTTTCTATTTTTTTGTCAATAAAGTCCATAGCCCGTATTACAAGATTAGATATCTACAACCACTTCTATTTCTTGAATTTTTAATTTAGTTTTTGGTTAAATATCACTTATTATTTACTTGTTTTTCACATAAAATTATAAGATTTTTTTTAATATGTGTAGCCTCAGACAATATTGTTTTCTTTGATTTTATTAATTTTTTTTGGTGTCTGCTTGTTTATATTATCGTTTGATTAAATAAACAATTCATTCTAAAAACCAAAGTTATTAGATATAATTTGATATATGAACCGTGTTGCGATATCAAATATCTTAATTTATATTTGTTTTATTTTAAAAATTTAATCTTTAGTTATCGTTAATGAATTTTTTTTTTTTTTACATTTTCTAGCTCAAATAATCTTTGATTAAAGAAAGAATTTACTCAAAGAAACATAATTATTAAACACAATTGGATACATAGCTCATGTTGCAACATCAAATATCTTGATCTATATTTATCTATTTATTTTTCAAGTTTAGTCTTTATTTATCATTAATGCCTTTTTTTTCATTTATTGGCACTGATAATTTTTTATTTAATTTAATTTAACGTATGCATGAAGTTTTTAATTTTTTATTGAGATTTTTTTATGAAAAAAGATGTTGAAAAACTTATATATTTATTATTTTGCTAGAAAATAAAATTATTTAACCTGAGCCCTAAGTCAAATAACTAGTTAATTCAAGTGATGATGTGGTAAAATTAAATTAAGATATCTAAATAGAATGACTGTTCTGTTACATGGGTGGAGAAAGAAGGACTCCCTTTCCCAAGTGAGGTTTTTAGATTTGTTAATTGTGTACATGTACAATAAAAAGCAAAGGCATTCTAGCCTTAAGGTTAAAAGGGGTGATCTATCATTCATAGTAGCATGTTTGTTTGTGAGGTTTAGTTATACTTTTTTTTTTAATGTTTTTTTAAAAGCTTTAAATTATTTTTTTGGGTGTTTTTAACTTATTTTTATATATTAATATTAAAAATAAAAAATTATTTTAATATATTTCAAATAAAAAACACTTTAAAAAAAATATCTACCATAATATAAAAAATACTCTGATTCGTAGTACAATCACAGTATAAATTATAATTGTTAAATTTAGTATGACTTGGCGAGTTGATTTAAAAAACTTGAAAGTCAAAGTCTAAATGACATAGTTAAAAATAAAAAATAATAAGAATTGTTACAAGTCAAAACTCTCAAGAATATTATAACAATGAGGAGACACTCAAATGACTAAAATATATAATTTTTTTCATCATAGTTTTAATTACCAAAAAGCCATCATAACCTTATATATATTAAAAGATAAAACATTCTATCAATATTAAATAGAAAAATAAAAATAGGAGAAAACTATTTCATTTCAAATAGGAAAACTAAACAAACCTAATAATATTGAATAAGAAAAAATAAAATAAAAGTTTATAAACTCAAAAAAGAGAAAAAAATAGCTAATAAATTTGTTTTCCTAAAAAATCTTGCATTGGGCCTTTTGGATTTAAAAGAACTCATCTTTAAATTTCAATTTTATTTAAAAATTATTCTCCTCCAAAATAAACATATGATACATTAAGTTTGTAGGACATGACTTCTTCAATTGAACAACACCTAATAATTAACTATTAAAATACCAACTAATGTAGCTTTAATATCAACTAACATCACCAGAAATAAAAGATAACAAGTTTTATTATAAGTTAAAACTTTTAAAATAAAAAAAAGACTATAATTATAGAAAGACACTCAAAATATTTTATTTTTATTAATTCAAGTCTCACTTGTCAAAAACCATTACAACTTTTTATATAAAAAACTAGAAATCTCTATTAATATTGAATAGAAAATTAAAAAAAATAGTTTCTTCAGATAAAAAAAATTAGATGAGTTTAATAATACTAAATAGAAAAAAAAAGGAATAAAATTCTTAAAATGAAAGGAGAAATAAAAATAACTAGAAAAGATGTTTAGTTTTTTTCATAGAGTTCTTGTATCACTGACCTAAGCCAGGTCAAAAAAATATATTATAATTTTAATAAAAATAATTAACTTAAATTTATCTTGTAATCCACTCACTCGATGACTCGAATTAATCCGGTAATTGAAACTATTAAGAACTCATTTTTTATATATGTTCACAATTTTCAAAAGTAAAAAAGTAAATGTTAATGCTTTTTCCTTTTACAATTATTCATTTTTGAGATATCCTTTTAATGAGAATCCATATCTCCTTGCTGCTAAGTAAATATGGATAGAAATATATCTCAACATTAGAGTATGACATAAATAATAAATAAGGCATGGTAGCCATTAATCCATTTTTCCTTTTAAATTGCTTGCATTTACATTGAGAATCTTAAAAATAAATTTTTAGTACCTTGATATGTGTGCCTGTTATATTATAATCATAATAGTTTCTTTTGATTGTAGAATGTTTTTAATACATTAGAATCTTTATTCTCCTATAAATTATATTAAATATCTAAAAACAAATATTATTATATCCTTATAAGGGTAAGAATACAAGTTCGATTTCTAGAAATACACTTAATAAAAAGAGCAGTCACAAATCTTGAACAAGATTAGTCTCACCCTTTAAAAGAATGTAAATACCCGGTAAGAATAAAAAAAATACCTAAAAAAAGCAAAATCTATTCTATTCAAATATATAGATTAGGTAGAGGTAAGCATTTGCACGAAATAGAATTAAAAAAAAAATAGAAAACAACAACACATTACCATTACTGTAAATCCAAATTCAAATTATATAACATTTAATATATTGATCCCTCACTCGTATTCATCTTTAATATTAATTATGAATAATATTTATTGATATTATTATTATTTTCATGATGACAATATACTAATATGATATACTAGTATGACAATATACTAAGGTGATCGAATCGGATTTTAAATCTTGATTTTTCTAGATAATCTATTATATATTAAATATTTTTAAACAAAATGTAAAAAATAAATAAAAAGGAGAGAAAAAAGCTAACAACATGAAAAAAGTCATTTCATTCCCTTGTTTTCCTTTTTTTTTCCCTTCCTACCTTAGCTTCCTTTCCTATTTGTTTTATTACCTCTGAGGCTTATAACCAATTTTATTAGTGTAATAGTGCAATTTTAATTTAATTAATAAAAAATTTAAATTAATATATTTTAAAAAATAGAATTTAATTAATTTTGTTTTTTTTATAATATCTCATTATCTTTATTTTATTCTTTGCAAGATCTTTAAAAAAATAGATAAGTAGATGATTATTTTGAAAAAAATATTAGAATTAATATTGATTTCCCCTCTTTAATATAATAAATAAAAATATATTGGTTTTTCTTTTTTAATATAGTAAATAATGGGGTTGGTTTCTAATTTATTTATATATATATATATATATTTTAAATTTCGTGATATTCATTATGGTTTCAAAATTTTATTAATTTAATTTAATTTAGTGAGTTATATATGAGCATGTTATTAGAATGTATTTAACATTGTAGTGGTGTAAATTATTTTTTAAAATAAAATTTTATTTAAAAATATATTAAAATAATTTTTTTTATATTAATACATCAAAATAATTATATAAAAAAAACCTGTTTGATGTCGGAATCAAGTACCAGCCAGTACCTGCCTAGTTGGAAACTCCATGCAACACAAACACGGTTGGATCTTTACTTAGGTTTCTCCGTCTTTCTTGGAGACAAAAACAAGTGTTTCTTTCTTGTTCTTTCACCAACACATCAACCCCACCTCCCCTCTAATTCATTAATTCTCACCTATGTCTACTTGTCTTAAATCATCATCATTTCTCTCCATCCAAAAGCACAAACTTTACCTTTCTTTGTCTCTCCAATGGCTGTCCCATTATCATCTTTCTCTCTTTCAAAGCAACCTTTGTCCAATTCCTCTTCAATCCCTGCATCTAACCCTTCATTGGATCCCTCTAAAGCTTCAGTCCTGAGAACCCAAAATGTAAACTTTTCCCTTTTCTCTCTGTGTATATATTTAGAGATGTTTTATATAGTTTTTTTTTTTTGTTGGTTTCGTGTTTGCTTTTCTTGTCGCAGGTCCTTGGTTCCAAGGCTAATTCAGGAGGAATTGAGCAAACCCAGTTGAGATTGTGTGGGGCTAATTTGAAGTAAGTTGGTGTTACTTTCTTTGGTTTTGTAAAAAGGTGCTCCTTTTGAATTTATTTTATTTCCTTATTGTTGTTTAATTTCTGTTGCTAAATCAAGAATTAGCTCGAGTTTTAATTTTGATTGTTGCTAGTTGCTATTTTAACTTATTCAGCTGAATTGATTTGTAATCAATCTTTATGTGATCTCAATTTGAACTTAGAATATCTGGGATCAAACACTAGCCACAGCAGACTTTATAGGGATCTTCAAAATGGCCAGTTAAAGTTGCAGGTGGATGCATGTGGTTGTTTTTATAAAAAGTATTATTCTTCCAGTACTTAGAAAAAAAAAATATAAAACTCAATATAGTATAGTGCAACGTAATTAGCCGTTTAATTTTTTTTTTTGAGTTAAAAACAGAAATTGGCATGTCATTTTTTGTATACTCTATTATCCCTTAGTTAAAATACCGAGGATTTTTTTTTCCCGTGAATGATTTATCTAGTGATGTTGAGGATGTTACTACCTGGTGGGTGATTTTCTGATGATTTGTTTTAGTCTTTTTAATCATCTATTTTATTTATAGGAGAGTGTATAGTTTATGCAATGACTCCTACCAGCAACCTTTGGAATTGAGCTTAAGAGACAAAGATAAGCATGTCTTTGTTTCGATACAAGTTATCTGCCATGTACTTGATTAGGTGGCGGAATATTTGCTTATTCTTCTACAATGGTTTGCAATGTTTTCAGGACAAATTCAGATTTGAAATTACAGGCTTCCAGGGAGCCTGCTGGAGTGACTAAGGAACTTAAAAGTGACAAGTCGGAGCGCATGGCGGGAGTTGAACATGTTGATTTATTCAATGAGATGAAACAACGGTTTTTGAGCTTTAAGAAGCATAAATACATGTAAGCAGTGAAGACTTTGGCCTGACATGATTTAGTTTTACTGAAACTTATCATGCCCTCTAATTGAGATAATTTTTGAGCAGGAAAGACTTGGAACACTATGAAAAGCTTGCCAAGGGACAAGCACCAAAGGTAATAATGGTCTTTCTAGTTTTTGAAGTATACTGTACATATTATGGATGCATCTTAGCATCTTGTTTGGCTTTTACTGCAATTTTGCTGCTGAACAATCGGAAAAATAGTAGTACACATAATCTAACAAATTCAAGTGCAGTTTATGGTGATTGCTTGTGCAGACTCAAGGGTTTGCCCTTCATCCATCCTAGGGTTCCAGCCTGGTGAAGCATTTGTTGTTCGAAATGTTGCAAACATGGTGCCACCATATGAGGTATATGATGCGTTGCGTGAGCATGTCCTAACTTCATGTCTGTGTTTTTATCTGAAGCATCGATGCCATGGAGTGAACACTTAAATGATAGCCTAAAATATTTTTAACAGCATCTGTCCTTTTTGTGTGATCATCGACTCTGTTTATGCAGAATGGACCGTCTGAAACAAATGCGGCCTTAGAGTTTGCTGTAAATTCTCTTAAAGTGAGTTATACATGCCTACAACTCTAGGGTTCTTTCTTTTCTTCCTTTCCTTTGAATTTGTGGGTTTATAAAATGTGTATATACATATTGTCAAAACTGGATTGTAAGCAGGGGACACCAGACTGTAAACTAGTGAAGATCTCTTATGACTCATAATGACAAGCTTTTTCATCATGACCAGTAGATTTTGGGAAGTGTTATATCTAAGAATCAATGTGCTCTACACCGGGCTCTAGATATGAAACAATATGGAAACTAATGCTTCTGGACTCTCCTGGATTTATCTATTTTTTTTTTTGACAAATCATAAATGAATCCTTTTGCAGGTTGAAAACATTTTAGTAATCGGTCACAGTCGTTGTGGAGGCATCCGTGCCCTAATGAGCATGCATGATGATGTAGAACCAAGGTCCAGTGAAGATGATATCTGTTTTTGCAATCATCAAATATCATCCTTGTGAAGGTGTGACTTTATGTTTATCCTCTATTTTAACTCTCTCTTTTTTTTTTTTATCTATTTTCAGTAGCCTCATTGGAAGTTGGGTTTCTGTGGGGATGAATGCAAGAGTAAAAACAAAAGCTGCCGCTCATCTTCTGAACTTTGATCAGCAGTGCAAACATTGTGAGAAGGTAATTATGTTTTATGAAATTTAAAAGGCCATGTTTCTTGCTTTCATCCAGCATGCATGTCTGCATATTCCTAGTTATCTTTTTGTTTCTCCTTCAAGCATTGAGAACAAACCCCTGTTCCTAGGATTCTTATTTATTTATTTATTTTTGAGCATTTTTGTTTCATTCTGAGCATGAACTTCATAGATCTGACGTCCTATTCTTGCTTGCTCTAACCAGTTCTCTCTTTCATTTGTCTTTTTTCTGTTAATTTGTTTTTGTTCGTATCTTTCATAAAATAGCTGACGTTGGCCAACTTGATGTTTTTGAAATTCATGGCTATCATCTGAGAAATGGAGCGAAAAGTATAGTAACCGAATGTTTGTTGCTGGATTGGGTTTAGATTGGTCCATTTTTACCGTCCTGCTTTGAAAAGGCAACCATTTTTTCTCCAATCCCATTTCCTTTCCTGTTTAATATTGAAAGTTTTGGGCCTCAAAGCCACAAAAAAATCCTTCTTAATAAATAATGAATTCAAGACTGCTGCTAACCAGTGGGCAGAGAAGAATATAGTTTGATGAGCGGTGGTCTAAATAATCGAACCATAATTATGCTGAATAATTTCTTCCTGATGCTGTTTCCTACAGGAATCAGTCAATTGTTCATTGGTAAACCTCCTCAGTTATCCTTGGGTAGAAGAAAAAGTGAGGAATGGAGAGCTCAATATTCATGGTGGCTATTACGACTTCGTTGACTGTTCATTTGAGAAGTGGACACTGTACAAGGAAAACAACATGAAGGACAAAAGTGGGAAAGTAGCAGTAAAAGACCGAGCATTTTGGTTCTGAAACTGTGCTGCTGATTTATCCGTATAATTTGTTGTTGTTTTTGTTGTCGTCATCATCAAGTCTTCGTTCATTTTGTGCTTTGTTTATACATGCATGTGAAGACAGTCAGAAAAATAACGTTATTCCCTCGAACTCCTGGGATTAACTACCAAGTAATATAAGTGCTGTTGTAATTATAGTCACATTTGATGTCATAATCTGTAACATGTTGTATGACACTACATTTCATAGCTGATAAAGCAGTATTGTTTATTAATTTGGCATAAGAGCTTTCAAGTTCCAGATTCTGATGGATGATATTTGTGTTTTCTGCATGTCTGATGGCATGGATAAGTAAGAGATGGTTAAGTTGATTAGTTTGACTTTTAATTCATCCATGTAGATGTAAACTTACTGTCAAAGTTACTCGTTTCTCCAAAGCAATATGCAGAGGAGGCTTCTGCAGAGGTACATCTCTAGCAGTAGTCTGCCTATATTCGGATGGACTTTGAGATGAAGGCCGCGTAAGGAAACGCGAATGTAGTAATTTTTTTTTTAAAATTTAATTTTGTTTTTATTAAAAATTATTTTTTAAGATCATTTTGATGTGTCAATTTTAAAAATAATTTTTTAAAAATAAAAAAAATATTATTTTAATATATTTTAAAATAAAAACACTTTAAACTGCAATCACTACTACAATTTTAAATACATCGAAAATATAAAGTTTACCATGTTTCACTAGCCACACATGAGAGTAAATTTTCTAGTCCAAATCATGAAGCAAGTGTAATGCAAGAACATGCAAAAGACTAGCCACCATGTTCTTATGGTTAATTTTCGCGCTAACATGCATTTAATGCATGACATGGTTACAATGAACACATAAATTTGGCAAAATCCCAAATAACCCATCCTAAAAACGGCCCTTGATTTCCATTCCCATGAATGATGGATGAATTTGGTTAAATAAAGTGACTTATTCATTTTAATAAAAATAATTAACCTGGTGATTTACAAATTGTCCCGGTAACCTGAACTTTTTTTTTGAATCAATCTCTAGCGGGTTCTGGGGTCAAATGGAAATGCCAGCTAATCAATCTAGATGCACCAGCTTTTACCTCCTTTTTTTTTTTTTT
>Ga0325410_1001930_pt1 | contig 23162 bp, 17 predicted proteins | sample PopdelMetagenome_16_FD_206182 | JGI IMG/M metagenome (GOLD analysis project Ga0325410, IMG submission 206182) | Populus deltoides microbial communities from Bellville, Georgia, United States - Xylem-PdIQD-R3 | ecosystem: Host-associated > Plants > Phyllosphere > Stem > Wood/Secondary xylem...
GGGAATAAAATGGAGAACCAGGGAGATGAAGGGCTGCCATTGATGATTTTTTTTTAAGAGAACTAAGAGGGAGGAAAGAGAGAAAACTTGACTATGGCATATATACGAGTATACCATACGAAAGAAATACTACGAGACTGAGTAACATATAAAATGCTCTTGCTAGTTGAAAACGATGCTTTAGATCTGTGTGATAAAATGTCCATTTAACGAACTCTGGGGCACAAAAGATTCAAGTGTGAAGTGAACTCATCAATGAAAAGGGCTCTTTGTGCTTCAGTAGGTAGAGAGATGTGGTGGAATCCATTGCACTGCATGCGTTTGTGGTTGCTGATGAGCGAGCTTCTAAGAAACCACAGAAGGGAGGAAACAAGAACACCAGCATCTCGTAAAGGGAGGAGCCATTGATTCTCTTCTTTTTCTCCCTTATTTTCTGTTTTGACCCTTTCTATCGTAGTTGTTAAAATTGATTAATTCTCGTGAGTTTGGTCTTAAGAGATTTATGACTTTCAAACTTAATTTGGAATGAGTTTTGAATTGAATTGAAAAGTAAGAAATTGACCTGACCATCTTGCTCTATTCCTAGCCAAGAAAATTCCAAGAATTTCTCAAGGAAAAGCAGGTGGTGCATGAAAAATCTTGTTGAAGAATTTCAATCAATTCCCACACAATTTACCACATAGAATTATAATTGTTCAACCTATGAGTGAAAGCGAAATTCTAGAAAAAAGAAAACGGGTTAGATTTACAAAAAAGCAGGCGGTGCATATAGTGGCCATCAATCCAATCCCATCCGGTGGAGTAAGAATCACAGAAATGGGATAGTATTTAGTATCTAATCAACCCTCAAACCTTAACATTCTTTTTCTGTCAATGTCACTCACGTGAACATCTTCAGGTCACACCACGAGACTATGCATGATAAGATAGAAGAACAGCGGTTTATAAAAGAATGGGAATCTCCAACCAGTTCTTCAAAATGGCCATGCATAATCCTAAGAGATGGGTGCCTATGGCTGTCTTTAGCACATGGCGGTCCAACATCAGTTGCCACTCGGCCCTAGAAACGAGCCTCTTCCAAGCTCTCTATGGCCATGCCCCTCCCTCAAGAGAAATGGTTCATCCAGAGTCAATATTAGTAGCTGATGTGGAAGAGCTGGTGCAAAGGAGAGTCAATATGAATGAAGCAACTGGCTAACAAGAACAGGACAAAAGGGGAGAGTTCTCATACGGTGATCAGGTATTCTTGAAGCTAAAGCCATACAAGAAAGGCCGTGTGGCCTTGAGGAAGAATTTTAAACTTAATCCTGGGTATTATAGACCATATCAAATTAGCAGGAAGAAGATTGGGGCAGTAGCTAATCTACTGAAATTGCCTGAGAGAAGCTGTGGTGTCCTCTAGATTACCGGTAATAAATTGTGGAAGGATGGAAGTTCTTCCTGTCACAGTGCTGGATAGGAAACTGATGAAGAGAAGGAACAGAGTGGAACAGCTGGCTTGATTCAGTGGGGTCCAACTTAGAGCATTCTTGTCATTCAAGAGGGGAGTACTGTTACAATCTTCAGGGGAAGAACAAAAGCTAAGCTGGAAGTACACACAACACATTAATAGTGTGATGGTTAATTGACAGTTAGAGGCTGTTAATGACAGTAACTGTCAGTACATGAGTAAGTGAGGGGGGGGTTAGTTAAATGAAGGTCTGGTGATGTATATAAGCTCATATAGAGATTACGTGAGATACAAGAAATAACAGGGGAATTCTTTTTCTATCTTCTCTTCCTATTCTGTTCATTCCTTTTCCTTTCTTCTTCTATTTCCTGAATCTTGTTAAGGTTAGGCTTAACATTCACCAAGCGACCCACAAGTTAACACAAACCCTTATTTAGATGCATCCCGAAATCATACCATGCTCCAATATTGTGCTATTTGATAGAAGAAAAAAAAATGCAAAGACAAAAACAAAGCGAACTACTTGCTTGTGTACTTACTAAGTAGAAGAATGTGCCAATTTGAACTTAAATGTAAACATATAATAATAATAATAATAATAATAATAATAATAATAACAAAGGGTAATCAGCAGCAATATACCACTGCTAAGATGGAATTAACAATCAATAGGGTTTTTCAGATTAGCCACTAAAGCACAAAATTTACGTGTTAAATCGGTTGAAAATTTTAGCTGAATATGTATACACATAACTAACCACAAACTGTGCAATGTTTGTAACCACATAATCTAATATACAATATAACAACAAATGCTACATTGCTATTCACGTAGCTAAAATGTAACCTAACTGGTTTGCTGCTATCACAGAGATATAGTAAGATCAAACCGATACTACTCGAAAAACAAAACTCTCCTTTAGGATCAAACCTGTTCATCATATCCCAATATTGGGGTTGTTACCAGCAAGAATGAGAGAAATTTCCAGCCCTCGGCTGAAGGCTTGGTTGAACATGAGCCGGGTTTGGAAGGTTGAAACGAACGGAAACCAAGACAAGAACGCTATTGGGATGAAGATCAGCATCCCCATCCCAGCATCGTATAGGCGGGCAATTGAACGGATGGATTTCCATAATCCCATCCGTTTCATTACAGGTTTCCAAGCAGATGCAATCTGACAAAAAGAGAATGAAATTATAATCTTAAACCATGAGAGAAACGGGGAAGAATTGTGTAAAAGATATATATAATAAACATTGTTCACAAACAATCAGGTTAAAGACAAACTACTTGTCCATGTTCTCTGCTCCCTCTTCCTTCTCTCTCAAGTTCACACCGTATTGAATTAATTCAGGATGTCTATTACGATGTTTGATGCGGCACTCAAAAGCCCTTACATTCTTTTGTGTTTGATAGCATGGAATTGTTTTTCTAGTTATGAACAACATGCGTAACTCATCTTACTGCAAGCAGTTTCATTGTTCTAGCATGACCGCTCAGTGCTTATTCACTCTCACTTTTGTGCAATGGCTTCTTGAGGACTTTTTTTTTTCATTTTGTGCCCCACCCCCCTGATAATTCTTACCATGACAATTCATGAGGAAATAAAAGTTGACTAAATAGCCTACATGTATCTGATAAGATGTTTTTCCTTCCAAAGTTTTCGATTTTCACAGATTTACACAAGAAATAATCTGTCCTTGATGTTAAACTCGCATATATCAAGATGACAGCACAGCAACAGCAACAGCAACAACAAAAGAGTAGTTCAGAATTTCATCACTGAAGAACATAAGGAAATTTTTCTACTTGCGCTTTAAGGAAAGAAGATGAGTAAAGATAAAGAATTAAAAGAAGAATGAAAAAGGTGATTCAGAAAACTCACAGATAAAATTCCCCATATAGTGGGAATAAATGCTAAGATGCTCGCAAATATGTCACTCACTGACAATTCTGTAAGAGCAACTGCAATAACTATACCAGCCAAAGCTAACATGAAGGAGACACCTTGTACAAAGCGCAACAAAAGTTGGAAATTGACAGAGACCTTCTGACTGAAAGTGAACACCTGTAATCAAAAGGTAAAGATGAATTGAATTACAAACAACATGACAAGCAAGTCTCATAATTAAAAGTACATAATTTGTGGCTGTGCAGCAATACCGCTCACCTTGAAAAGAATTATAAGGACAGCTAGCACAATCCACGAGAAGCCATACACCTAAGATACATCAAAAAGTGATTTCCCAAGAATAAGCAATGCATGTTAGATCAATGAATCTTATTTCATTTGGAGGACGAAACATATGAGGGGTAAAACAGCATTAAGAGGCAAAATAGCCATTTCAGAAGCCAAAGCACGTCCTGCATAAAGAGACATTTTAAGAGATGTATTACCGATAGTGATGTATCACTTCCTTGTATATGAAGCTTGTATACAACACCATACTGGAAGATAAAGAATCTTAGACTCAAAAGAGTCTCCATTATCCTCCCACTCAAAGTCCGAATATGTGCCTGTAAGATATTTATTAACGTGAAACAAGGTGAAATGCAAAAAAATAGAACATGCTAAATAAAAAGTGAAACATACAAGACTTGCATGGTTAAAGAAGATTTAAGTCACTTCAAGTAGTTTGGTAAAAGCTTGCTAAGTTGACCAAATTGCCCAACATCAACTGGACCATGTGTTCTGTACAATTGCTTTACTATTTTGACAAAAAAATATATGGAATTAATTCTGGAATCTGGATTAACATGAAACAGCATTAAGAGCATTTTCGCGATACTTTAATTAGAGCATAAAACAATACTGCTCAGTGTAGTCAAAGGCTAGCCAAGTGCTCACCCAGGTCTTAGATGAGAAGCTTTACCAGCGTGTTCCCAATCAATTACGAGAGTAGCTTTACCAATGTGTTCGCAATCTTAAAGAAAAGGAGCTTGTTTCTTTATTGCTCAGTTAGTTTTCGCTAAAAATATTCATTTAACAGATACCTGAACATTGCAATATCAACCAAATGTTACAATCAAGATTAGGTATTTTTGTTGCAGCTTTCCTTAGTTTTGCTAATTCTCCATATAGTATATATCCCAGTTTTCTCCTCTCAGAATCTTGTTGGGCTGAAGCTTTTCTTACCCCCCCCCCCCCCCCTACTATGCATCCCAGTATTCTATCTTTGCACAGCCTAACAAATAGACAATATTATAGAAACAATTATACATAGCTGTAATCAAATGGATACTTGATGCTGCCCCTTATTTTCATTTATAGGGTATGCCAATGAACATCTGATAATGGCCGATGGTACCACTGAACCAAGGAGAGTCACTGTTTGATGCATGCATAGGAGTGGAGATTCTTTAGGGGAATTGGAGTGGAATTTCCCCTATGCATTTATTGAAAACATGAAAAAGGGAAAAACAAAGACATGTACAAGAACAAAAGTAATACCAATTCTTCATCCCACCAAGCCTCCCAACTTTCTTGTCCCTTAACCCCAATTCCACCTCTGTAAAAAAGCCAATTTGTCCAATCACTGAAGTCCTCCACTGTCCTAAAAGTACAGCATTAAGGGTTACTCAACAAGGTGGCCAAAAAATACCCATAAATAAACATAAGAAACAGTGCTTACTTTTGCCACTCAAATCCAGATGGATTGAACAAATAGGGAGCAAAAAGCCAAGATAGAGCCATAAACCAACTGCTGACTGAAAGAAGAATGTAAGATAATGCACCACCATCATTATACCCGTATGCAAGGTACACGACCAGCAAAAGCACAACTTCTAGTCTGAAGATAAGAGGACAATCAAACGATTATTGCAGCTCAAGCATGCACGCGCACAGAGAGAGAGAGAGAGAGAGAGATACCCTTTGACAAAATGGCTGCGGGAGTAAAGCCTGTAGTTTTCAGAAAATCTAATATGGCGGACCACAAATCCACGACCAGTGGCTTGATACTATTAGGAAAAAGAATATTATTGTAACACATTCCACAGCACTAAAAACAAATAATAAATATTCAACAAAGAAAATGATTGAACATACCCTTGCACCGCCATGAAGAATGGTCCTACCAAAATAATGTGATTTTGTGCCTAATGAAAATGTGAAGAAGACAGAGCAGAGCTGAAGCTGCATTGTGATGAAATTGACAACAGCCTGCAACATTAATCAGAAGATTACCACCACAACAATTTTTCAGCTCAGCAACAAATTAAAGAACATGAGGCTAAGCAGAAGTTCATGTACTTAAAACTGTGAACTGTGAGCACGAGTCAAGTAAGCTAAGCAACGAATTACAGTAGTCTCAGATGACAGGATAGCATAAGCAGAAGTTCAAATGTAAATATGTATGCTTGTAGATGAGTGAAATAATGCAACACAAAAAATGCAAAATCTTAGTTCTCTTCTCTTCATAATTCCAAGTTTACTGGGTCCAGTTGCTTAAACAATGCTTGCGAAGGAGGAACACTAACCTACATAAAAATAATTTTACAAGCTTAGGATGTAATATACCACATGCAGATGTTTGGAATATACGACACCAAGAAGCTCAGAAAAATTTAACATAGAATAAAAATGTAAGGGCATAAAATGTAAGGATGATATAGGTGGAAAAAAATGTAAATGAAAATAAAATATAAAGAGATAAACTTTCTTGTATCTTGCTTAACCCTTAGTTAGTTCATGTAATTAGCATTCACAGCTTACGAAACATATAGTAAGAATGATATTTACCCTCAAGAATCCCAGCTCTAAGATGAAGCCCAAAACCATTGGCACAGCAGTAAAAATACCAATTTGAAAGAGAAATTGAGTGTTCAGAGCAGCACTCAGCGCATTGTTCTTCGTTATCAGTGCTCTAATTTCAACTTCTTCACCTACTCCAGATAGTGCCTAAAACAAAATCGCATCAGTGTCAAGGAAAATAAATTGGGAACAAGAGCTAGCATATTTGTGCAGAACAGCAGGTGCTGAGTTGAAACAAAACTGTGAGCTATATTTATATAGTCTTATAAAATCAGATATATAGATTATTCTACTAAAAAAAAACATATATGGATTATTTCTTACAACATTTTACATCAGATGAATGCCTTAAAACCTATGGGATTGTATTTATGATACATGTTAGACATTGTTTTTTCATTTTATGGTGGCTTCAAACGGGTACATAATTTCATATCATATTTATCAACTTGAAACAGAAAAATATCAGCAAACTAAATACAAAAATGAACATATAAGTCATGATCTGGAGTGCAAAGGATTTAAAGTGAACAAGTATACAAGAATGGAAATTTTTGTCTAGTAATGGACAGATATCAATCTTACCAAATATGCCTTCCCATAAAGGAAAACGTATACAGTCAACACCGTCAACTGCAATATAATTTCCAAAAGAAAACTTGTTAAAAAGAAATAAAATGAGAGGTGTGCAAGCAAAAAAGCATGATGCAGCTTTCACACCAAATTTTTCCTCTCCTACTCTTTTTCCCTGTAAAATTGGAGCATAAGATGTAAACCCCAATCTCTGTTGTACTAGATACACATTTATCTAAATACTATCTAGAAATGCAACACAAAACCTACACGATGAATCAAATCATAGAGACCAGCTGGTAAGAAGAAAGGCATGCAAAAGGTGCACACTCAAAGGATTGGAACAAAAGCAAACTTTTAGAGTAAGATATACATTCTCCCTTCGTGAAACAGCATAAAATTAGCATAGTCTAACTCTTTACATGTTGCATTTTCTTTATGATTGCATTAAGAAACTTAAGCCAACCGATGTGAACCTTCAATTCATTCAACCGCAAATAAATTATAAATTGTCATGTTCATAACCACAGCTGGTAATTACATACCATCGTACAAAAGTAGTATCCCACAGTGGTAAAGTAGAATGACATCATTCGAAAGAAATCAAAAAGCTGCCCGAGCCTGTAGACATCCCTACTAAGAACTTGCTCACCATTACCACCAGAAACCTTCCCTTCAAATACAGCTATCTGATTGAGACCAACATCTCGTCCTTTTCCAACCTGTAAATTTTAATTAAGGATTACAATTACATGCCTTAAAAAAGCTCCAAGTAAGAAATGAGAAACCATACCTGAATATACTCGTGATGGGTGACATTTCCTTGGCGTAGAGTTGAATTGAACCCTGCATGGGATGTCAAAAGGCAAAATTCTGTCAGGTACACACACACACAATACGGGGAGAGAGAGAGAGAGTTAAATGTAAAAGTAAAAGTATTTGAAAGAAACTACATTCTAATTCCTTCATAGGTTTTTAACTTAAAAACTAAAATAATTACTAATAGCCTAAGGTGAAGGAGAAAGCCCACACATAATGAACAACACCAAGAGAGATTGGCTTTGGCAGATCAAATTCACGAGGTTGTGATGCTTCTTTTATTGAGAAATGAACCAACTTCCAACAACCCTTAAACTTTCTGATCACTTGGATAAAACAAGGAACTTCACTTTGGTGATAATAAAACCCATCAGGTGCTACATGCTACTGGTATTAAAACTTTCAGAAACAGATTAAGCAAATCAGGTTTTGATCTAAGGTACCATATGTCCCTAGCAAAGACATAAAAAGTAGTGGAAACAAGAAACAAGTTCATCAATAGTCAAGTAAAGCAGTCATGCCTGAATATATATCTTCACTGATGTTGATAACACGAGAGGCCTTGCTAATACCACCCCGAGTTATGTGGAAAACTCTGTCAAAAACATCTGGATGTCCATAATGCATACGGACCCTGCGAGTTACGGATTAGTCATCTGTATCTGAAAATTCAATATGATAGTACGCTACCAATTTACTTGCTATAAAACTACAAGCTTACTTTAAAGGATTAGCCAGAACACGCTGACCGAGAGTTACAAAGCTAGTTTCCTGATTTGACATAAATGAGGCTAAAGAAGAGACACTGCAATCATCACCGGTAATGCCTTTAGCAGAAAATAACATGATTACTCAAATGAGAGAAATACTTGTTTCAGCAGAAACATACCTTCCTGTAAATACATGTTCCCTAACACCAAGAATGGTTGGAGGACGAATACCATGATCTTGATGGAATTCTTCCAGCAGATTTCTCATCTTCAAGGCCTCCTCAAAATAATTATCCTAGAGTTATCATGTAAAGACACATTACAACCAACATTAAACAGTGAAGAAAATTACAAATACCTACTCTACATACCATATCAACAGCAACCCAGTGAGGGAACAAAGAAGAAAAAATGAAAAGTAGAGTAATTTTCATTTTATTTGACGCATTAAAAAATCATTTTAGTCAACTTTCACGATGAGAAATCATATATATGTGATATTTTTAAGGGGGCAAATTAATATTTTTTCATTTATAGGGTTTTCAGGTTTTCCTATAAATAGAATGTTATACTTTTTATTTTCTAAGTACACAGTACATAAACTATATAATAAGTTACAGAACACCTGAAAAACACAAAAGAAAAGAGTAAGCACTCAAAGCCATAGCAATTCTTCTCTCTTAAAAGGGTTTAAGAGATTTCTCAATGATGGTTCATGTGGATTACCGTTAGAGGTCGAAAATTTAGACAACTTATGGTTTGCAACAACTCAATCTTGAAGCAATTATTCAAAGCCGAAAAGAATATCTAATTTTCAAGTAGTCTTTGTATAAACTCTAAAAAACACTAGATATGTTGAACAGGATCTTAGATCTCCCAATTTTTTTAAAAATTTATCGTTTTCGCTACGTGCATGTGTTTCAGAAAACCCAAAAAAGCATATAGATGCGATCAGTGTGGCTGGGCTATTCTTTAGGAAGACAGTGAGGTTGCATGGTGTTCTAAAATCCATCACGTTTAATAGAGATATCAGGTTCCTTGGTCACTTTTTGCCAACTTTGTGGAAGAGGTTTAATTCCTCTTTGAAGTTTAGTAGTACTGATCATCCATAAACTGATGGCCAAATAGAGTCTAAGCAGAACTTTGAGCAATCTGATTCGTAGCATTTGTGGGGACAAGCCTAAACTGTGAGATGTTGTATTGGCTCAGGCAAAATTTGCTTCCAACAGTTCCAAGCATAGTGCTGTTGACAAGACATCATTAGAAATTGTGCACATGAAACTTCAGAATCATGTGTTCGATCTACTCACTGCCTAAAGCAAGTCAGCAGAGAAATTGACTGAACAGTGCAAGTTGTGCATCAAAAGGTCGGAAGGAAACTGGAAGAAACAGGTGCTAGAAATAAGCATGCAGCAGACAAGCATAGACAAGTTAAATTGTTTCAAGGAGTCATGGTTTTCTTGCGCAAGGAGAGGTTTCAAGTAGGAGCCTATGATAAACTAAAGATGAAGAAGTATGGTCTGTAAAAGGTGCTGAAGAAAATCAATGACAATGCTTGTGTTATTGGTCTTCTAAATATCATAGGCATATCGAAGACCTTCAATGTTGTTGATCTTTATGAGTGCTTTCCAAATACTGAACTCAACTCGAGGACGAGTTTTTCTAAAATGGGAGAGACTACTGTAGAGCAATTATCCCAAGAGAGAAGGACCATATTGAAGCATGAAGTTATTGTTTTCTTAATTTAATTATTTTCCTAGTTAATTTTGGATTTTAATTATTTGTTTCCTACTTAGCTTAGGACTTATAATTTAATTAGTATTTTACTATTTAGAAATCTCAATGCTAGATGGATTCTATTAATTAGATAACTTTTAATTAGGAATCTTTTCCTCTAAAGGATTTTAGTACTAATATAAAAAGTAATGTCTAGTTTATTTTATGGAAATCAAGACTTTTATTTAGATTCAATGAAAATATAAGAGAGTTTTCTCTAGATTTCTCTACAGTTTAATCTGTAACCTTAGGGCTTCAGAACCCTAGTTTTATCTTCGTTATACACTGCGTCAAGAAACAATACTTAATTCATAAATTTAATTCATCATTAATGTTCTTTCCCTTAAATAGTAATGAAATTGTAAAAATGTTAAATTACAAACATACAAGTGAACTTTATTGTTCCTATATTGCATAAAAAATCCTTCTTCGTTTTCCACACAACAATTATTGGATTGGGAGCAAGAAGAATTCCAAAAATTTTGGGAGGTGTTCCTCTTGAAAAGATGTTGTGGAATATGGTAGCTTTCTTGACTTTGTGCAGTGCTTCTAAAACATCTAGTCTTGGGTTAAAGCAAAAGAGACTGGAAATGTAAGGCCTTTTGTCAAATTGGGTTTCTAGTAATTGTAATTTTGTGAAGGAGGAAATAATACTTCTTGTTGTTCCAATAAGGTTATTGATCATAAAAGTTCAAAAGAAAAACAAGAGAACAAAAAATAATGAGGCCAATTTGCATAAAATGACAGATTAGTTTTGTCTCAACATTTTACGAGTCCAAAACTGTTCAAGATAATTACATTAATGGGAAAAAACTATGACTAACCTGATTCATATCAATTGTCTGAATTGCATTTCCACGAGTAAATATAATTGCATGGTTTTGATTCTCAGGTTTTCCTTCTCCAAGTTTTGGATTCCCAGGCAACTTAACAGAGTATATTTCCTTCAAAGAAAAAAATTCACAAATTAATAAGCAACAAGTGGAACAAAGAACAGCTCTTGCTCTAAATAGAAGTTGTCAGATTGCATTGTCCATTATAATCTATTCAGGATGGAACTATTTTGACTCCTAATCGGATTAGCTCCACACAAATACATCCCGAAACTGCACATCCAATAAACTGCTAGTGCATTAGCATGGAATAGAAACAATTCTACCCACATTATCTAGAGGATAAATGTTACACCACACTAACCAACCAATATATGAGTAATATCGGTTTTCGAAGCACACTGTGATTTTACTTTATTTGTAGATACAACCAAAATTTAAAAAAAAAAGCAACAAATCACAATGAAAAATACAACAAATTCAAACTGGGTTAAAACACAACCCAGATAAATGCATTTGCACCAATATTATAAAAATAATAGTTCATTCAACATACTTCAACTAAAGCCAATGGCTATCATCAACATTAGAGGACAGCAAAAAAAATGTGAACCTTGTCTTTTCCATTGATATCAGCCTTCACAAGCTTCGAATAGTATTCTTTATGCACTTTACCATCCTTCAAAGATTCAACCTCATCAATGAAAGCAACACGAAGAGCTTCATTTCTACAACATAAGTAAATAGCTAGATATTAGGTATCTATAATATAACTAAGCATTCAAGTGGGAAAAACTATTACTACAGAGAAATGCTTGAATCTCTAAATTTGGTGAAGAAAAACTAACATGCTTTAAAAAAAAGATAGGCAAGGAGAGTGCGCAGGGGGGCACAAAATAAATCTGGCAAAAGAGAACATACTTCAATCATAAGAACATATATTTGACATGCTAAAATTCACCTTTGCATCAGCAGTGCAATATCGGCAGCCTCGGGTTTTTGGTCCTCTTTCTGCTTTCCATATATTTGACACGTAACAACATAAGTAAACTTTAAATCAGCCAGTGCTCGTGCTTCCGGAGACAAGTCAAAGCCCTTAGCATCATTTGTATCATTAATAGAAACTGCAGCTTCCACATCTGACATTGACATGCATGATCAGATCAGTGATTATGTCAGGGCTATAAAAAAGAAAGATATAAATGGACGAACCTGCAGACGCCACTCTTTCCAAATAAGACTGAAGCATTAGAGCTTTCCTGTAGTACATCATCCCACGGACTGGAAATATCAAAACAGTGATTTAGCAAAATACCCAATAATTTACGAGACATGCATTGCGTTTGTGCAACTAATAAAATAGATAAGCAAGAAACCTATCTCTTCAAGTGAAGAGACTAAGAGTCCAGATGATGCTAGCAAATCAGTAAACGCTAACTTAAGAAAGCAGCTACGTCCCCTGATTAACTCACTCAACTATAATCCAATACTTATCTAAAAAAACCCTCAATCCTGAATTGACAGGTTATAAAACCTAGAAAAGCATAATATATACTGATTGATGCAAGTTTCATGGTATAAGTGTGAGCATGGCATGCGAGTGGCTAATGACCCAACTGGAATCTCATCCGAGCAGACACAAGTACACTTGGCTAGGAAAAAAACTAAAGTGGATGTGTGAGTGTCGTTAAAAGATCAAAATAGGAAAGAATTATCAACAACTTAACATGCATTTACATGAATTAGAAACACAGTAAATGTATTTGTCCCACATATACACCAGATACACAGTTTCCTAGAAAATAGTTCAAAAGACAAGCAACTTTTGGAAAAAAAAAAACCCGGAGAAAAAAACCTACAAGCACAGTGTAGAAAGCAATCTGGAATGGAAAGCCCAAAAAGGACATGCGTGCCTTACAGCAACCAGGCAACAATACTAGAATACAAGAAATGGTTCATGACTTCCCAAATATATGAGAGAATAGAATAGCGGTGTGTGAAATCATATATCCACTGAAATCAATGCACTTGGAATAGGACAGGAAAGATGTACTAAACATCATAAAACCAAATAACAAAATTCAGATTTCCCATACAAATTTAGACCATGACCAGATTCTGTATAAAGAAACGGATTATATTGTTTTACTATAAGAACTTCTCCCAAATGAACCAATAGAATATGGAACCAAGAAACTCAAGTGAGAAGAGAGAAAAGATCACTTGCCAGTTCTGGCTAATGTTTGTCCCCTGTAAGAGGCCCAAATCCGAAGTTCAAGGTTGTCATCAGGATTATTAATGAGTTCTGAGTCTGGTGCATTCTCATCACAGCCAATACGATCAAGAAAGTTCTTCCACTCATCTGTCACAAAACATAAACAATTTTGAGGGTGCCAGCAAGTGAGAGAAAATACATTTCATGTCATAAAGCAAAACTTTTCAACGCAGCCATAAATAGTCAACTAGCCAACCAGACTGATAAATCAAAAACTCAAGAACTGCAACACTCCCTCTATACCCCCAGATTACAGTCCATTTTTGCACTTTCTGTTGGTAAACTATCAAAAAGCCAGGTGGTCTTCATTATTGGATTCCCAATTCTATACTATCTCAAATTCAAATTAGTACTTGGATAAAAATGCCATAAAAATCAAGGGCAGGCAAAGACTTCACTAAAAATCAACAACTGACAATGTAATCAATGGTATTCTTTTAAATTCAGAGACTATGAAACTGGAAGGGAATAAAAAAATTTCCATGATCATCACTAAAACTAACCCAAGAAATTCTTCTATTCATAACTAAATCCCAATACCTATTTTATTTTTTCTTCTTTCCCTAACCGGACTATCTATATAAATCAAATCATTCACTGAAAGAGAACATACAAATCAACATAATTAAGTGAAAAATCATTCACTGGAAGAGAATCAAGATTTATCATGGATCATCACTCCACCTCGTCAACAACTCTATTCCTCATGTCGTTACCTGCAATTAACTATCCATGACATGCCACATCCAAGTCATGTATGGATTCACATATTCCGCTCTAACAGATATTGGGTCCGCAGAAATGAAGTGTTAAAAACTGAGCGAAAAATTTTCCAACATTTTTAGTTTGTGAAGATGTAAATTGTCCACCAAGTGTAATGTAAATCCCCGAAGTAATCACAAATTGGAATTACAAGAAATGGGAAACCAAATAACATGTCTAGGTCTGAGACACCAATACCAAAGCAGATGAAAGCTTGACATCACATAAAGCTAAATACACAAAGCATAAAGCTTAGACTCCTTCAGTGAGTGCATTCTGTCCATTGACCATGCCTAAACCAGGATCGTAAATTAGTAAGAGATAAAGAATGCAAGGAGTACATGGACAAGAAAAAAAACAAGAAAGGAAAAGGAAAACACAAATAGAATTGACCACTTGGGAATCAAGACTATCACATAAAATCCTCCCAACCAACCAGGCAAATTTCTCCAACCTTTCCCTTCAAAGTAAAGAACAAACATTCTAATCACCATAAACTAAAGGTTGCAAGCAATTACAAAGCAAGAACAAATAAACTCAAGCAAAAAATGGCAGTGTCAAAGTTAGTTTAATCATCACAACAAAGCACACAGAGTACCTGGATATATTTTCTGCAGGTAAAACAAAGTTGATATTCCATCCTCATTTTTCTTTTGAAGTTCATTCATGCTGTAAAGAACGATCTCAGAATAATATGGAGTGAACACACTGCACATGCATACAAACATCATGAGAAAACTAGATCCATCAAGTATGCATTAATGCCTACAATTAATGCACTGAAAAAGTACAACCTGAAGGATAGCATCTCACGAACTGGCTTTGGTGCAGGCAGATCCATGAAAAGGGAATTTGTAAAGAATTGTAGCCTCCTTCTGGCTTCAATATTTTTGGGGACATTTGCAGCGGAATCTTTGATTGTTAAAAGCAAATACAATCTCTTGATTTGTGTTTTCTGCATATCCTCCAAAGTTAAATAATTTCATATAGAACACACCCTGTCATTACTAAGAGAAGAAACAAGATAAATCTTCTCTAACATACCAGCTCTGTATCTCTTGGCCACTTCAAGTTTGTAAACAAACGACCTTCAGTCCTTGCTTTTGACAGCAAATTCCACGTCTCATAGTGCTCCCTGGAATATGAACCCAAAAGGCATATTTGAGAGGAAAGTGTCATCGTATCAAATGCGTAAGTGAACACAAGCAATTTTACCAGACCTCATGTTGACAGAAAGGACATCGTGCCGCACCACATCATACAGATCTTGAACAGCTTTAATCGCACCATTTTCCTGGTCTGGTTTTTCAGCTTTCTGTAGAAGAATTTCATATACAGTGCAGAAGCATTCAATAGCAGTTTATGGCTTTAGAGATAGATATAGAATGAAAGGTTCCTTGCCAAGGAAATTAGACAATGTAAACCAAATCCTTGCATTATCAATCATCCTTCATATTGAATAGTATAATTAGGGGACAACTGATCATGATAACTGGAGATATTCAAAATTATTCAATGTGTAAAAAAGAATGTTATTGAAAACAGGTGTTGCTGGAAAACACCATCACATAGGATAAGGTACCTTGTTAAATCCCCGTGTGGGAGAAAAGTTTTTAAATTCTGGGGTAAAGTAAAAAATATAGAAATGCCCACAGATATTTTGTCACAAATAAAAGCCTGATATAGAACATCTATAGCTGAACCAGTGGGGTCAGAACCATCTCTTTATTACCAATTCATCTAAGAAGTGAACAAACGAGAAAAGCTCCAGATTAGAAACAAATGAACCATGGGAATATTGATATCCTCAGTTCTGTGTATAACAAAATATCAGTTGTCAGGTTTAAACACAGATAGCAAAAGAAGGGGTTTTCTGTAGGTAACTACTAGATTTGAACATTTGGTAGCTTACAAGGGTCAGAGTCTCAGGAAAATATTATACAGATAAGACAATGACATTGCTGATTAGAATATCAAAGAAATCGCCAAACATGACTATCTTAAGCTGATCAAGACGGGATAATTTGTGCTATGCACACGAATGAAGCAGAAGGCAGCGAGGGAACAGCGAAAAGAAAAGCATTTGTATCATAGAAAAATGCCAATTACTTAAAACTTTCCATAGATTATCATGTCTCATTTTACTATAAAACCACGTGACTGCATTCCCAATTCGTGGATTATGTTAGACAGACATGATCCAGAATATCATGCAGCTCAACCTTCCATGGGCATTAAATGAAAACGAAACCTTTTTTTTCTCAAATCTCTCCCCCCATCTAAATTGAACAGAGAGTTTGCATCCATATCATGGAGGTTGTTACTTGGCCTTTATATGCTTTCCATTTTTGTACTCTATTGACAGTTTTCAAATTTCTTGCCTCTTATTCTTGGTCCACATTGGCACTCCTTGGATTATGTCAATGCACTTGAGAATGTCGTAATTTTTCGATGAATTCTATTATCAACACAACAGATGTTTCTATAGGTAAGCATGAATTTATACAAAGTTTAAACATGTAACACAAAGCAGAAATGAGACCTACCAGAATTCCAAGCAGTCCAGTAACTCGTGTAATTACAAGTGAAAGTTTCTTCAGCTGAAAGTCAACATGAATACTCCTTTTTGCAATACTTTCTTCAATGTCTGCATAAACCCTTTCAACCCTGAGGTAGAGAAGATATTAATACATCACAAAGCATTCGTACCTATGTACAATGGCTCAAATAGTTTCCTCATCTAAATACTTACCACATCCTTCCTTCACCCTCCAATATTTCTGTCAAGATAAATCTAAGGGCATGGTAGCCCTCCTCAACGGCATACTTCATATAGTCATCTCTTGAAATCCGTTCCCACAGCTCTGCTTGTGAATCACTACCCTCCACCATATCTTTAGCCAAAAAAATCTACAAAAAACATAAACAAATACAAGGAAAAATTAAGATCATGTTGTTCAAGAATCTCCGGAAACAGGAAAAAAAAATCATCAAAAGATATGGAGATGAGACAAGAAATATAAAGCTGGAGGCCCCAAGATGACCTTGCTGGCAAGAAGAAAAAGGGGCCACTGAACCAAGGGAAGGTTCCCAGAATTTTTAGGCATCAGAAGCAACTCCATTTCTCTGCAATGAGATAGCAGAGATATGATAATCATCAGAACAATCTGCTAGGAGTAGAGCAGAACCTGAAGAGCTTGTAAAGAGACATTAAAAATCCACTATGACTTAGAAAAACAGTAAGAGAAACATGGACAAAGACAACATAAATTCAACAGAATATAGTGTCCTCAAAGCATGGCCTTAAAACAATCTACTATTTATTATTGAGAATTATTAACCACCCTAATCCTACATGGTTCCTCTGTCCCTTGATAAAATATCAAATCAAATAAAAGATTCTTGATTTCTTGTTTAGATTCAATGGGCATTTTTTTCAAAAATAAAGTTAATCAATTTAACCACAAAGCTTAAATTACTTGGTGATTCAAAGTTTAGTATGACAATTATAAGGCAAACCCCAAGTTGTATATTGCAAACTTCTTTCTCAGGATAAATAAAAAAATTATTGAATGGTTGTTCAAGAGGGAATTGACAAAGGATGAATAAAAACTAGTGGCTCCAGATTAATGAACAACAATAAAGCACAATCATTGTTATCAAGCATTGCAGTACAGTGTGAAGCATGCAATATCAATAACTACAAAAGATATGGAACGATTGCAATGAATAGGTGATATTCAAGGACTCACAAATTGGTGACATAATCTTCTTCCCTTAAATTGCGAATGATCTCATTCCAAAAGGGTCCGAAAATAACAGCATCATTTTTTCTCTTCTCTAAGGCATCCTGCATCACACCAAAATGAGTTATCTAAGATTCCTATCGCATTCATGATTCACAAAACTAAATGATGCACAAAAAATATAGGAAAAAAAATCAGAGCAATGCAGATTGTGTTTGTGTTAGAACCAAGCAGCAAAAATATAGTCTCCTTTAAGTGCTGAGTAAAGCAAGACATTGAATTCATGTTTATCGACTGAATTTCAACAAATCATTAAAAAGAAAATGATATAAGACAACATTTTCTGAAATACAGAACAAAACAAGCACACAGTGAAAGTTCATAAAAGTATAAAAGGGTAAATTACAATAACTTCCATGAGATATCATGAAATTACCATGACTACCCAATAGTTAGAAGATATTACAAAATCCCCACTGTACCCAAAATGCACTTCTTTTTTAACAAATTAATTTTGTTAAAGGGAATGGTTTTGAGAATATTGAGGGCATTTTGGGTATAGTAGGGGATTTTTGGAATAATTACATAAACAAGGAGGGAATTCTGTCAAATATTTAAACTTTTGGATGATGTGTAATTTTATAACACCTCAGAGGGGCTCTCGTAATTTACCTTATACCTGAACCCCTTTAGGTCACCAAAAAAAGGTTATAGAAGTTCAAGAAGATGATGGTATAAGATATAAATTATCTAGAAAAATGACCAAAAACATTATTTAGGAAACTAAATTGTCAAATGACTCACCTGACTTGAAGAGCTGTGGGAACTTCTGCAAAGTAGAGATTGCTTTCAGATGAAAGACATAATGAAAACAAGGAGGAAAACAATTGAGATCATAATATCTTGTAAATGGGTGGGAAAGAAAATTAACAAAACCATGCCTTTTGGGGAGTGGGATATGAAGATTATTCATAAAAGCTCCAGGAAAGTCCTCAAAAAGTTTGTGAACAGCTTCCAAAGATCTAATCTGGATTTATTACATGCATAATAATGAATCTTAAGGCACACATAATAACCCAAAGAAATGCAAAGACTAATGAGAAATGAAAAGGGAAAGGAAAAATAAAATTTTAGCTAAATAGAAATGAGATAAGAACAACAAGGATCTAGCTTCCATGTTTATGAAAAGAAGAAAGCAAATATACAAAAAAAAAATTCACTTACTTCCCCAAGGCGGTCTTTTGCTCCAAGCAAGAATCCCCAAATAGCAGATATAACGGTATAGAACACATGGATATCCAAAAGATAAATCTGTCCGTAAACCAGGAAACGTATTAAATAAAATAAAGCTTCTGATTTAGCTGAGCAAATAACAGATATCACACAATTTGCAAGTTAACTACTTGCACTGACCAAACTCTAGTTTATATAGAAAGTTTGTGTTCAAAAGCACTCTTAAAATAGGTTTTCTGTTTTACAAAAACCAAACCCTAATTTTTTACAATTTTTGGTTTTTTAAAAACTATTTATCATTAAGTAGATAAGAGTGAGGATACATGTTTTATTTAAAAAAATATAAAGCATAGTAATAGTAGCAGTAGTGATAATGAAAAAGGGGGTAATTAGGTGGTGATGTAATGATGTTGATCACAATAGTGGTGGGTAGCTTCAAAGGTGCTGCAGCAGTTTTGCAAAAGTGTTGTAGTGGTTATGATGATATCGTCGTCTAAGTTGGTAGCAATGAAGCTTGATGAATGCTGTCTGGAATAAGACAAACTACTGACGACCATTTTGAGGGATTCAACCACCACTTACTGAGCTGAAATTGGCACTTTAGAGTATCTCTAGTTCTTCTTCCACTTCTTTAGAAAATTCCATCAATTCTGTCTTGTGAGTTTTAGAGTTTTCATAGCCTCTAATGGTGCATGGCAGTAGAGGGTTTAGAAGAGTCATTGAACTATAATAGGCATGTGAATTTTAATTTCTTCATGTAGGATGCTTTTTCCGGTAATCTTGCTCTAATTTTACTAATGATCATAAGAAAGGCCTCAATAATTTTCAAGGTTGTTTGTCCATATCCCATCTATTTGAGATGTTGCATCCTCCCACACCCCCTTGCATAAAAGGCATGTCTGAAACCATTCAGCCAATATGGCTAAAGCGAATTGGAAACACATCAGGGAACAATAGAGCCACCTTATCCTTTTAAGCTACCCACACTATATCAGTAACTCAAACGTAGCGGGCAAAAAAAAACTCCAACTGTCAGATTGTTGAGGTACATCCAGCAGAAAAATTATGGGACAAATAATTCGAATGAATGAAAGAAACAAAAAAATCAATTACAGATTCATAATATGTGCAGGTGTGAGAACATGTATGTATGAATTGCAACTTACAGCAATCACTGGAGCCCATAAGGTAACAACTGTCAAGGCATTATGATTATCTGCAATGAAAGAGAATTCCCAATGAGCTATGCATTCATAAATTAATAAAGAGAATGTTGCAACACCAAACAAAACCACAGAGGCTACACTGGTATTGAAATGCTGGGAAAAATCCAGCAAAATTTTGAAATGTTACGATTCCAAGGAGACTATAAAAAACCTACAGCGAATCAAAATGACATTTTAGCAAAAATCTCCAAATCCACAACATGGCAACAATGAAACATTTAAACAGTATAACGTGATAAAAAAAATCAGCCAAATGCCACCAGGTTATTAGCAAAATGCTTTTAAACATAAGAAGTTGGAAAAGAAATTGTAAAGTTCCAAAAATATGGCTTCTCAAAGCATTGAACACAGTCAAATAATGGCTTCTCAAGTTCTATAAAAATATAAACAGAATAAATTTATAGTTACCAAAATTATATCACATATATTTGGGAGCAAAATACTGATGCAAATATATAACACAATGGGAAAAAAAATAAACAGAAATTTTACAACATAATTATCGTTTAAAATTTTGTCAAACGACCTTACTTTTAGATACAAGATCATGCCAAGAATACTTCAGATTATCAGTCATATTCACAATTGTCTTTGTCGGTTTCACCAAGGGCTTGATCTACAAAAAAGGTTAAAATATAATTTAGGAAACTTCCATCAAAATTAAGGCTGGTGTTATATAAATCTCGCTGACCTGAAGGAAATACGCAAATGAGAACTTTCCGCTCAAAACAACCAACCAAAAGAGCATGTACCTGCTTGTTAAAGATTCAAAATTCATTTCATCTTCTTTAAATTTAGAAAGCACTTAGATAAAAACAATGAAGATGAATTAGATCCCTTGGATTTAAAATTTATTCTTTAGTAAATCAATTGAGAAATGCTGTTCAATTTTTAAAATGCATAATATATGTTTTACATCTTCTATGCGAAAATGTTAGATTTTCAAAAGTTCTTCTTAATTGTTCTTCAAAATGTCCACAATGCATATATTGGACTTTTTTACACAATTACAGATCTAAGGAGCCAATTCTAATCAGTCAAGCCACAAAAGGCAGCCCAAAATGAATCCATTAACATAAAACAGAGCATTTGCACTTCAAGCTATCAGTATAAATGATGGAAGAGATCATGACTGTGCTATTATTTGAAACAATGTTAAAAGGACATTAAAGTGAGGTGGTCAGTCCGGTATTTGTTTTTCCCCTGCTTTTGGGCAAAAAGGAAGCTAGTTTTGACAAGATTAAGCCAATAAAATTATGGACAAACTATCATCCCTATATCATCAGTGTACAACAACAGCGAACAAACCAAAAAAAAAAGCAGAGACAAAAATCTAACATAACAGAAGCAAATGTCCAACGCGAGAATTAAAATATTTTGTGGAGAAGAGGTTAAAGTAACAGAGATGTAGAAGACATTACTTAATGAAGTCACTAGTCCTTTCATACATGCCACGCCCAACATAATAGCGTTCCTTCAAAAAACAAAATCAATGAATCAACATTTAAATTTTAAAATACACCTAAAATATTAACAAGAACAACTATCCAAGGACATAGGACAGTAACCATTTTGACCATGGACCAAAAAATATAATCCAGCACATAAAAGGAAAATCAAGCATAAAGAAGAAATAATTTGGCCAAAAGAAAAGGTAAAAGAAAAACCTGGCGCATCCACTTTACAAAGCGAATAAATGGCCAGTGATCACACTGATTAGTCATATGGTGGCAAGCTGGTATTCGCATGAGGAAACTAATGAAAAACTGGACACCAGCATAGACGCCTACAACGATCATGTACAATCTGAGAAAAACTGAATTTGAATTTTGTTTACTCTCTTCCTGGAGAGCTTTCCTGTATTTGAAGAAAACAACAAGAATAAAAGGTAGCTTGTTATTCACATATGACAAGCATGCAGAAAATGATATCAAGTATAAATGCTTGCTTAAGAGAACATACACATAAAGGAAGCTTAAGAAGACAGAAGCACAAGAAAACCACACAAAACGAAGAAATATTCGAGTCACAGCCAGACGTCTTGATGTAGAATAAGCCCCATACATCATTATAACATCCAGCACACCTAAATCAAAAAGTATGAACATCAAAAATCAGATTACTCGTGAAATTGCAATATAAAAAATAGTTATATTTCTTATCTGTGATGATTCACAGCTGTAAGTAATTAACAATTAGTTCAGCATAACAATGAGAAAATCATTTTATGCGTCAGAGAACCATACTTTCAATAAACTTCATCACAGCAAATGTTGGACCAAGACTTAGAATTTCCCGCAGTGTCTTGGAGTTAAATTTTCCATCATTAAAAGCAATGACAGTGAGTCCCTGGAAACAGAAAAGAAATGCTTGCAGCCATGAGAATGCTACATTCTAGTCAAGCTAACAAGTTATTAATGAGTAGAGACTTCATCAATGCATAGTAAAAAGTATTCACAACAATGAAGAAGAGGGGAGTCGCTGGTGTGGATATTTGCAATAAACAAAAATTATATCTAAAAGGCAAAGGAAAAGACCTTTCAAATGCATGGCAAGAAAATAAACAAAATGAACAGAGAAGCTTTTCAGATGCACAGCAGGAGAAGGATAGTAGTTTCTATGAGAATTTGATTTTGACATGCTAACCTGAAACATCATAACAAGAAATATCCACAGACGGTGGAAACTATGGTAAAGATGAAGGAACGTCCGGTGCTCAACAAACGAAGTTTTCCCTCTGCGTTGACTTCCAGCAGTTTTAAGCAAATACTGTAAGGACAAAAGACATGTTTTATAGTGATTCACAATGTAATACCTACCACAAGCAATCTACAAATGTAATTGAATATAATTTGGCCATTATAGGAAGGAAAAGCCATACTTTCACAAGCCCTCATCCAACAAAAGTGGATATAAGTAATAAGGATTGAGCAGAGCATTAAGGGTGTAGGATGGAAGCTTGCCATGTTGAGATTATAAAAGTGGATATATATATATATATATAT
>Ga0325410_1001932_pt1 | contig 23146 bp, 15 predicted proteins | sample PopdelMetagenome_16_FD_206182 | JGI IMG/M metagenome (GOLD analysis project Ga0325410, IMG submission 206182) | Populus deltoides microbial communities from Bellville, Georgia, United States - Xylem-PdIQD-R3 | ecosystem: Host-associated > Plants > Phyllosphere > Stem > Wood/Secondary xylem...
AAAAAAATAAATTTTTTTAAGGATTTTCTTATTAATAATAACGATCAACATAAAGAGACAATTCACAAAATATTAAAAGAGGTGATGCTTTTATTATGCATCACCTCACAAGAATCTATTCAATATTATTTTGCTTTTTATTTTATTTTTTTTAATTTTAATTTCATCCTTCTACATTTAATTTGTTGGGGAAAAAATTTTATAATTTGTTTCAATTTTCTTTCTCTGAAGTTTTCCCAACATCGTGATCCAAGTCGCAAGTTTAGTGAGTTAATTTGGTTGACTTGAGTTTTTCTTTTTTTTTCTTAATTAACTTTTTTTTAATTACATCTTTCAACATTTGTTGATTAAGAATTAGGCTCAATGGTTTTTTTTTGTTTACTTTATGTAAGGTTATCCTCGTCTTATGACCTAAAATACAGGTTTAGCGGGTTAACCCAAGTTTACTCAAGTCATTTTTAGTCTTTTTTTATTAATTTATTTTTCAATTTCATCCTTCAACATTGAGTTGATTGAGATTATGCTTCAAAATTTATTTTAATTTACTTTTTTATAGGGTCATCCAAGCCTCATAACATGAGTAGTTGTTTGGTAGGTTAACCTAGATTATCTCTTCTTTTTTTTTGTTCAATTTGATTTCTATGAGGTTATATTAATTTTACGACCTAACATGTTAACCTAGGTTGAATTGAATCATTTTTTTGCATTTTTTATTTGAATATTTTATTTCAATTTTATTCTTCAATATTATTAGGTTTATTGAGAATTGATTTTGTTTTGATTTACTTTTATGAGGTTATTTCAGTCTCATGATTTAGGTAGTGAGTTTGATAGGTTAATCCAGGTTGATTTATGTTATTTTTTTTATCCTTTAAATTTTTTTTCATCATTTACCATTAGATTGATTGAAAATTATGTTTCATAATTTATTTTGATTTTTATTATAGGGTTATCATGGTTTTAAAACCATGATTGCAGATATGTCAGGTTAACCTAGGTTGATTAGGATCAATTCAATATGTTTTCATCTTGATATTTTTTTTAAAAAAATATGTTGTCTTGAATGTATTTTTTAGATAGATTATACTTTTACTAGTAATCTTGGTTGTTTTTGGACCTGCCAAGTCAACTGAGTCAAATTGAATCAATCCTCACACAATTATTGTTTTTTAGAAAAAAAAATATATTAGCAATACTTATATTTTTTTTTTATATTCAAATATTTTTAATCTGATCTACAATGTAATGCAAGAAAATAATATAATATTTAGCTAAAACATGATAGTTATAGAAGGTGATTGACCAAATTAATAATATGAACCTCAATTTACCACATCCTAATAGTTTAGGGCTAAAAATGTTATTAAATCAATTTTTTAATATGTCTTTATATTCTTGATTGAATCAATTTTATCCTTATAAAATAATTAAGTTTCCAATCTATTCTTTTATTAAAAAAATTTGTCTAAATTAATTGAACTTTTTCATACATATAACTTAATATTACATTATAAATGGCCTTGAGTTTTATCAATTTTTTAATCATATACAAAATACATAACAAATAAAAGAGATTTTTTAATACACATAGTCGATACCCCCTTTCTCTTCGAAACCTCCCTGTCCGTACTTTTTTTTTTTTAATGAACCCCTTCCTTTTTGACTGATGTTGCCATTTTTGGTATAACATTGAGTCATGTGCATTATATTATTTTGGAAAAAAAAAGTTAAGAAAATGATAGATTGAAAACTATGTCATTTTATAAAAATAAAACATGTCTAGTTAATGATATAAATAATATAAATATCAATTAGAAACTTCTATCATTTTAAATATATAAAAATGAATCATCTCTCTTTCTCTTTTTTATCAGTATATTTTATTAGATAATTTTGATGTTGTGGTTTTGGGTCACAATGAGATATCCCATAATAGAAGCTACCTAAGGGCTAACATGTTTAAGCTTGACATAAACAAATGGGGCTAGCTTTTTTTATAGTCATTTAGCCAACCCAAACAACTGAAATTTCAACCTTTGGCCTAACCCAACACCTCACCTTAGTTTTATACTTGGCATAACCTCAATGTATTTCAACTTACAAACTTTTCATGTACATAATATTTTTCTATGCGTACACAACTTTTTTCTATGTAGTGCAACACCATCTTCCATGCTAAAGCACTGACCATCACCAAAATTTGTTTCAATGGCGCATGACATAACAACAACATCATGGTAAAAAAATCAATGACCACCATGGCTAGCCAATATTTTCTTGTTATGTGAAAAGCATTGGATAACACTGACAAACACTATTTTTTCTCCAACTGATTGTTATCTCCACAATAAATAGTGAGCACAAACTTCTCCATACACCTTTTTCTCCATGAAGAAATTTTAAATATTGGGTGTATAAACACATCTAGATACTAGGGAGGAAATCTAAGTCCAGCCATACAATCCTCTATAAAATCTCGTCATACAAAGCTATCCATTTTTATAGATAAAGCTACACTTATCCATTAAAAGCCAAGCAACTCCATTGAAGGCCAAAAACATACAAGCCATTCTAGGCTAGAATTATTCACAACCACATAAACAACTCTAGATCATATAATCACTTTCATACTACATTTATAGATATATATTCCTTTCACTTTCATCATACTTTTCTCTTTCCATATTTTCTCTCCCTTGTGTTTTACTGACTTAAGCATCGGAGAGTTCCTTGTTTCTTAGGAGATTTTTTTTTCCAGACAACCATCTAGCCATTAGATAAAGCTTAGGTATAGCCCATCAACCAAGGATTAGCCCTTTTCATACCAACATCTCATGATGCAGCCATCGAAAGCCCTACTTTTTTCTGATTTTTTTATAAGACTTCATTAGGGTTCAACCTAGTAGTTCAAATGGTCTTTGAGGATGAAGTTTTGTTGGAATTGGGTAATAGCTTTTTGTTTGGTATGATGTGAGAATGAAAAAATCCAAAATTTTCAAGATTCATAGGGCTCTATAGTTGCTTAACATTAAGATTTTTATAGGAATCCTTGTTACACTAAACTATAATGTGGTGAGACTTGATAAGAAGAAGAGATGCAAGTGAAAAAGAAGACCATAAAGAGAAAGAAAGTTGAATTATTACAAATGCTAAAGGTCTAACATAAAAAACAACATGGATCAATTGCTTGAAACTTTAAAATAACATTACATAACCTAGCCTAAGGATCCTTCTCACCATATTCCTTCATCACCTATAATTGTATATGTGAACCTTTCTTAGTACAAAGCAAACATAAACACTCCTAAAACTCCCACATAAAAATAATCATGGTCATTGTCCAAATAATCATGTTGAGGTATTATCTTAAACCCATAAACTCTAAAATAAAAAAAAATACCTTCGTTTATCGTATCACTTGCTGCATAATAAACCATATAATTAGAAAACACACCAAACTCTTTTCATTAAAACAGTGATACTCGGGCTAAAAAATAGAGTAATAAGCATATATGTGAAATTTGTCTCGATAAATTAATCTAAAAACCCCGCAATTAGAAGCTTGACTTAGGTTGAGTTTCAAGTTGAATTGAAAATGACATTGACTTAACTAAACCTAGTTGACCCAGCTGAGTTAAGTCCTGAACTAGTTGACTTAGTCAGGTCAATGCCAATTTTTTTTGAAAAAAAAGATCAAAATGATATTATTTTAAGAAAATGATTGATCCATGTTGATTGAGTGACTAGCAAGTTGATTTAGTGATCCAATAATTCATGCTCTTTCTGAGTTGATCATCAAACTATGTTTAGAACCCATGATAACAAGGACAACCCTTAATTTTTTATCCATGAACTAGACTTCAAGTTGTAAACTTTAACCTAAAAAAAGCCTATCAATAGTATCACTATAGCAACTAATAACCTTCACAGCTTTATAGTCTTCATTGATGTGGTCATCCCTAATCTATAAAAATTGAATTCTAGACAAGCTTATGTATAGTTCTTACCATTAACTATATTATATAAAAAAAAAACTATTAGGCATCAATGAAACAATGTAGCCTATGAGGAGATCCAATGTTCATTCGAACATTGATTTCCTTTTTTTCTTTTTTTGGTCTCTAAGACTTTTTACACTTTGGTCCCTAAATTTCATTTTCTTCTTTTTTGGTCCTTTGACATTGCTTTGATTTGTAATTGGTCTTAATGGATTTTTTTTCCATGCGTGCGTATAGGGATCTCAAGGTGTCAAGAAAATGTTTCATTACTTAGTTAATTCTTGGTTTTGTAAAACACAATTCAATTTAATTGATTTAAAATAATTAGAGCCTTAGGGACCAAATTTAAAGCTTCAAGAAATATTTAGCCCTTTTATTTTTCCACCATCACGGACTGATTTGTATAGTCAAGAATGAAGCTCATGTCCTTCTTTTAATATATATTTTGGTCCTTTTTTTTTAATTTGATCCTTTTACATTGACTTTATTTGGGATTTAAATTGATACTTTGTTTTGGATGCCTTAATACGGGAATCTTGCAATATCGAGGGAAATTTTTATTGCTCGGTTTTGTAAAATAAAACAAAATTTAGTTAATTTAAAATAATTACGTGTTAAGGAAACAAAATTTAAATAAAGACAAGTATGAAAATTGGGGTAAATGGGCAGGGAAAATAGGTTAGCGTGTGCAACGCTTGTACTGGCAAATGAGAGGCGTCCACAGTATTCATGTAGCATTAGGGGTCTCCTTGCATCCAAATGACAACTTTCATGACAACATTGGAAGCCTTGTGTCGTGTTTTTCCCAATGGTTTGAAGTGTGTAGGTGGCAGTGGGGCGGTTGGGTTTCAACTTGCTTTTTTTCTTCTTCTCTTTTTTTTCTCTCTCCTCTCCTCAAGAATCAAGCTGGCCTACCAAAATTTAAAGGTGTCATGTTATATTTTTATATCAAATTTGGTCCTCATTCTTTTTATTAAGGATGCTCATGGATATAGTTAGGTTGAGTTTAGACCTGTAAACCCCCCAGATAAAATATATAAGGATAATGAAGTAAAAATTATGTTAAACAAGTAAATTGAATAGTTACACTTAGGGGATGATAATGGATTTTGAGAATTGAAAATAAAATATTTATGTGTTAATTTTAAAATAAAAATATAAAAATAGCTAAAAAATTAAAGAAATACATAAATGCAAATAAAAACTAAATGGAAATGATGTAAGAGGAAAAAAAAGTACTGACATGTAATTTAAAGAAATTTGAAATAGCAGAGCTTTAATTTGGTAGAAACGAATGTTAGAAGCAGAGAAATATTTACCTAGAAAAACAAAAGGGCATGAAGGTAGGACAAAATATGTATTATTTAAATTGTTATGTGTGTGTTCGTGTGCGCGTGCGTATTTGGTCGGCCATTAGAGGAAAAAAAAGAGAGGAGAGGAACTCTTGAGAAAAACTTGGAAAGTCTTAGGGAAAAAAACCTAGAAGTTAAAGGAAAATCTTATAAAATTTAGGAATTAAACTTTATAAGTACTTGATTGAGAGAAAATCAAGTGAGAGTAAGTTATTTTTCAAGGATGGGAACTTGTTGGAAAAGTTTGGAAATATAGAGGGAGAGGAAGAAGAAAGTGAAGAAATTGAGTTTTTCTTTCATTTTGTTTCTTAGAAACTTCTAACTTAGAGGTAAGATATATTATTGCAATGATTAAATTGTGTATTTTATTAGGATTAAATTCTATAGTTTGTGTTAGTGTCGTGTAATTGTGAATTAAGTGTTGGTGATGTTGGAAATGATGACATAGTCTTTGAAATGTGTAAATGATCATAAATAAACATCAGGTCAAGTGAGAATTTGAAGAAAATCTTAACTTCTCTTTTATCTTTAGTTTCGACCAAATAAGGTATAGATCGGGGGAGGGAATCTTTCTTAGAAAAAATGTGATTTTGAATTGGTTAATAAAAGATTTTAATGATAAAGTGCTTTGATGCTGTGAATGGTATATATTTAATGGGTGTAGTGGTTTTGATGATGATTGAGAATGAAGGAAAAATTATGAAAAAAAAATTATTTTTCTTTTGATGATTAAGTGTATGAGTTTTTGGAAAATTGTATTGTTAATGATATCTTATTAAAGGTAATTTAATGCTCACTTTAAATTATGTATGGATGAAGTAAATTGTGGGAGAATAAAATTAACATGATAAAATAATGAAATGGATTTGGAAATTAAATGGGTTTTATATGTTGAATTAGATTGAAGATTATCTTTTATGTGCGCCCTAAATTAGGCACACAAGAATTATTGATAGAATAATAATGTAATAAAAAAATGCTCTTGAATCCAGGAGAAGTTGCTGGAGTAAGAGCTCAAACAGGAGGAGTCAAACAGTCACGAGTAGCAAGTAGGTGTTTGGCATCCTATTTGAATTTAAAAGCTTTTAATTTTTGTCATTACAAATATGTTGATTTGTCTAATGTGTATTGATTGTTGAAATTGATAAATTACAAAAGAAATAATGTTATGAATTCATAATGTTATTAGCACCTGTGAGGGGATAGCCAAAATATTGCTAACCAAATAGGTTTGCCGGATTTAATTGGATTATGTGAGAAAATGGTCAGAATATTGACAACCAAATGGGTTTGCCAGATTCAATTGGCATTTGTGAGAGGAGGGCTAGAATGTTGGCAACTAAATGGGTTTGCTGAATTTAAAATCGGTGTTCATAAAGGGATGGGTGAAATGTTGGCAACAAAATAGGTTGCCGGATTTCAGTGGCATCAATGAGAGGAAGTCTAAATTATAGATTTAAAAGAAATGGGTTAAAGGTGAAAATGTTAGTTAGCAAAATTTTTAGGTTATAAATAAATATAAGATTTTTTTATTTAATTAGAGGTGTGATTACAAGTTCTTTATAAGTAAGGCCAGAGAACTAGATATTAGTGAAATAATTTTATGGCTTGTAAATATAATAATGTAATTAATTATATAATTAGACCTTTTGAGAGATATATGTATCCTTATATGATGTGTAATAACACACACACACACACACATATTAGTAGTGTAAGAGTGTGTGTGGTGTAGGAGTATGATAGTGTAAATCTCTAAAATAGAATGGTATCACAAGTTTAATGTTGTGCATAATATGTTAAATTAATATGAATTAATGGGAACTAAAAAATATATATGTATGTAATGTATGTTTATCTTTATATGTTATCTATTCTTTTATTTTAGCATTGTAATGTAAAGTAAGTGTCCAATAATGAGACATACCTAAATATTGTTGAAATATTAAGAAAAGAAATTGAGATGATATGTGATCTAGGATAGTTGGATCAAGATTGTAACTGGTGATTAATTGAGAAGTTGGCGTAATGTTGATAACTTGATATGTCTAAAAACAAGAGAGATGCCACTGAATTTTTTATAAAAACATATGAAAAATAGAATGAAGTCTAAAAAAAATCCATGATTTATCAATAGATTTGGGAATGATTATAATTTATGTAGTAGTTAGAGTTTAAGAATGTTATAGGACATATAATTATATCCAACTAAACTTTTTATATTTTACAAATTGAAAACCCGTACCATTCACTTTTAATTTGACTCAAGCGAGTTGGATACATAAGGTTAGGCTAAGTTTTTTTATGGATATTACAAATATCCACGGGTCAGGCTTATATTACTAATTCTTATGGTTGGGCTTAATTAGAATTAAGACTCGAGCTTAATAAATTAGCCCAAAACCTATTATAAGTTGTAATAAGCAATTTAAGCTTAATACATTAACTAAATGAATTGACTAAAATAAAAGAATCAATTGTAGAAAAATAGCATAACATATAACAACAAATTAAGTTTTGAACAAAAAAAACTTGGTTACAATAAAACATAATAAGTTCTGAAAATAAACTTGAATTGGGTTGTATGGGGTATATAATTTGAGTTTGGTTGACCAAGTCTAAAAAATTCTAACCTGTGATATCTATTTTTTAAGTTTTTTTAACGTACTATCATTTATAACATTCATATTATCTGACTTCGACGAGTTGAGTTAAGTTAAATAATGCTAATGTTACATATGAGATTATTTTTTTAACACCCTACTATTTATTTTGTTTTGAATTTGTTTTATTGATCTGTTTTTTAGATTTTATTTCTTAAAATTTGATTTCATTTAATTTTTATATCAAACATGGTCCTAATGCTTTTGATTTCTATTTATTTTATTTTTTATCCTTTTTATTTTTTTTTAATTTCATCCATTGGTATTTTGTTAATTGAGGATTTGGCTTCAAGTTTTTTTAGATTTTCTTTTTATGGGGTTAATCCCGACCTTATGACTTAGGTTACAAGTTTTCAAAATTAGCCTAAGTTAACTTCAATATTTTTTTAGGTTATTTTTTTTAAAATTGATTTTTTTTTCAATTTTATCCTTCAATATTGAGTTGGTTGGGGATAGGGCTTCGTGAATTTCCTTACTTTCCTTTCTATAGGGTTATCTTGATCTCATGTTCTGGATCACGGGCTTAGTCGATTAATCTGGGTTGACTCGGGTCTTTTTTTATTATTTTTTTTCATTTTATTTTATTCAGTTTTCCCTTTAAATTGGGTTATCAGAAATTTAAGCTTTATTGTTTCACTCAATTTTCTTTTTACAAGGTTATCATAGTCTCATAACCATGTCATGTATTTGAAAAGTTGGCTCGAGTTGGTTTTTTATCCTTTTTAATTTGATTTTTTTTAATTTCTTCCTTCAACATTTGATTTGTTGGAAATTGAGTTTTGATTTTTTTTCATTTTGCTTTCTATGAGGTTATAACGTCCTCATTTAATTTTTGCTTATTTATAAAATATTGAAAGCATATCTTTTCATAATATTAGCAAACGCTCATATTATTGTTATTATCGTTATCTGTTTTTTTAATTATATTATTATATTAAACATGTTTATTAAACCAAGTCAAGTCAATGACTCGAGTCTTATTATTTTTTTCATTTACTTCTTTAAAAACATTAGTATTGCTTTAATATGTTTTTTTTTATGTTGGGAAAAACTCAGCCCACCAATCTAATGTAACTCAAATGGTGAAAAAGTAGTGTTTTATGTTCTTTAGTACATGGGTTATAAAAGGGAATAGTTATATGAAAACTTATTAAAGTATGTAGTCCATGAGCCCACTACTTCAAAGTTCTTGTCTTTGTCACTTTTGAATAGTTCAATGGGGGTGAGATGGGGTGTGTATAAGTTTACAATGTATCATATGTACCTCTATGGAGGAGGCTTGCTAGTGATGATTTTTTTAGAAGTTTGTTGATGAAATAAGGATTGTTCATTTCTTTCCAACATGATGCGACTGAAACATTCAAGTTATTTGACTGGTTGTCTACTTAGAATATCGGTTGTTGTCTCTGCTGGGAACAACATATCCTTCGACGATATCGTTGGTTTTTTTAGAAGAATCAAATGGCAAACCTCTAGTCTTTTATAAATTAGGAAATTAGAAAAGTAATGACTAGCGAGTTTTAAATCCATGGTTATGAAACATGTTAGGTGCAACGAGTCAATCTAGTAACCGAGGCTTGGATTAAGTTTTATTTCAAATTAATTTGAACTTTAATCGAGTCAAATCTAACTAACCTGATTTACATCTAATCGAGTCAATTTCAAATTTTTTTAATTTGTCTAAAGTGATATTATTATGAAAAAAGTCGAAATAATATATTTTTAGTTAACCCAGTGAATTTACAACCTGAACCTTAGATCCGGTGAGAACTATACCAGGATATGACAACTATGATTAAAAAAATTATGAAAGTAAAAGTTTCTTTAGAAATGAAAGACAAATCTTTATTTCTTTAATTTCTTTTTTTCTTTTTGACATGGTCTATGTCAAATTTGGTTTATTCAATGAATTGTTGGGTCAATTACAAATTGGTCCTTATACAAAAGTTTTCTATTCATTATATTTTATAAGAAAAATAGCTTAGTCCTTTTAATATCACTCTCGATCATATAATGAAGTGCTTGAAACGTAATAACTCAATTATAAATGTAATGATCCATTACAACCAAACATAGGAAGGTAACGAAATATTAAATTAAATGATTCATTATGTCCAATTAAAAATACTTGTGCTCTCTATTTTTGTTGTTTATGAAGTAATTCAAAAGTAAATGAGCAGGCAAGAAGCATTAAAAATATAGAGAAATGCCAAGTCATTGTTCTTTGGCTTCCTCGAGTTGTTTAGCTTCCTCTTGTGGCATGGACCTGAAACAGAACCCAATCATTAAAAGTTAAGGCCAATATCAATCACAACAGATTGGGTAGAGAAAGAGCTGGACAAGATTAGTTATAATATGATTAAGAAATTCCAATCCACAAATAGGTTAATATGTTTGTTATTTTTGGAACTTCAACTTTCTTAACAACATCATTTTACTAGCAGGATCAATGAGCAAATAGTGAATCATCATTCCAATAAATACAAATTTACTTGAGGTTCTTACTTTTTCCAACATATTTATGGATAAAAATTTTTTTTCTCAGTCATATCAAATCAATTCTCCTTTTTTTTAGCCAAGTGAGTACCGGTTTCTTAACTATGAAATACAGAGATGTCCTCATTAATTGCCTTTATAAAACTGCCTTTAATTTGTTGAAGTGTAAGTTAATGATTATGTCAAGAACTAATTATGAATAAACCAAACCTAAAAACACAGGATAATTGTTGCCTACCGATGAGCCTTTATCCAACGTGAGAGCTGATAAAGCTGCAGTGTCTCATTTGTGATATGACATGCAAGAAGGTGCAAGTTGCGTGGTTGTACCATCCATGAAAACCTCATAAACATTGCTGAATAAACACACATAGCTACACCAACAATCACAAATTCCATCTATATATAAGCTTAAGCTTAATTGCTATAAATAAATGTTATAGGCAAACACGTAAAAAGAGCTAATTCTTGTAGTATTTATTTCAAACATGTAAAAAAAAAAAACCTGTAACCATGTTGCCTGATATCAATTCTGGGGGTTTCTTTGTATCTACAAACGCCTGTCAAAACTGAACTAGTCAGATCGGAAATCATTGTATATATACATATTAGTAGTAAAAAAGCTTAATGAGCACAAACGAAAACAAAGAGATAGTATGAGTATTTTTTACTATATATTTTTTTGCTTTAGAAACATCCAAATCCATAAATGGAGTGTTAGTCCAATCAAATGTGGGTCTGACATCCTACCATATCTAACATACTTGGGTTCAACCATGAACCGAGCTTAAGTTATTATGGGTAGCAAGACACTAAACCCATTTCCTTTAAGTTTGACCACACAACAGACCTAGTTGGACTTAGAGATCCATATTAGGACCATAGAGTTTTGTCTTCAGGTTATTTACATGAACTATTCATGTCAAATGTAATCATGTCTCTATATCTATAGATGTATAAAAGGTCTCTTAAGCGACTTATCATATTTTTCATCTCATTAATGATGTGTAAGATATTTGTCCCTCATTAATACATCGATATGTAAGGAATATTTATTTTTCATTGATGTCATCAAAAGAAAAGGACTTTCCAGTTTTTTCTTTTCCTAAAGATGACAAGATTCAGAGGTGATAAGTACCCCCCGAACCACCCAGATAAAGGTTCACCTTTTCTATTCTAAAAGCTTATATATTTCAGAGCATTAATCATAAAATACCAAAAACAAATATCATTGTTCTTGGAATCAAAAGCTCTTTCTTTCATTTATTTTCATATCCATTTAAAGACTTTATCATTGAAGGGTCTTTAAGCCCCCTAACAAGGATTGTTTTTGTAGATATCAGCACTAGTATCATCAATTTTTGCACTTCCTGGGCTAAGAAGAAGGAAATAAGTATATGAACATTTGATTAACCACTATCCAAACAACAAAGAACATATTGGATTTTTGAGACATCATCATTGACATCGTCTATGAGAACCTTTCAAAAAACCATTAATTACTTTAAAAGTTTATTAAAATCCTTACTCATCATCATAATAGTAAATAATCAAGACACTTCGGGGATAAAACGTGTAACTGATGTCCTTGCCGCGTTAGATACTCCTACACAACTAACCATTCAACAACCTATTGATCAAGTGTAACTCCTCACCCAAGTAGTGTTGGTAAATCAACAAGCACAAGAAAATACATCATAACATGTTTCGATGCCACCTCAACAAGATGTTATATCCTCCCTACCACTTTCATAACAACACGCAACACCTAGTGTCTGTAGATGGTTACATTACCCAAAGGAATGTGGGCAGAATGAGTCTATGAGAGGTTTTCAACCTTAAAGATCATCCAACCATTCTAAAGAACATGCACGCCCTCACGACACTTGAACACATAGCAAATACTAAAGTCATCCATCTGACCATCATGGAAATGAGGCAACCTTTAAATCTTGTCATTCCACAATAGAAACCTCGAGTTCCCTAAAACCCTATAGGTGTAGAAGTGAAAAATAGCCCAAATAGGAATACATACAAGAGGATTCCTTCACCCCTCATCAGATTCGGGATTATCCTCTATCTAGATAAATGTTATATACTTGTATACCTAAGAACTATATTTCTACTAAAATGACTTTAGACAACTATGATGGTCATGTAAGCCTAAGAAAGCATGTTCAGAATGCGAGGAGCAACCTTGAAATGGTCATCTATGATGGTTATGCCATGTGCAAGATTCTTCTAACAACCTTTAATGAATAAGTGCATACAAGATAAAATAACTTGAAGTCAGGTTCCATTACAAGCTTCAATTACCTTTATACCAAGTTGGTAGCATGATTCAACACAAGTATCTTGCCAAGAAAGAGTTTCACAAAACTCTTTGGGATCAATCAGGTAGATAATGAGTCCATACGAGCATACCTAAAAAGGTTTAATAAGAAAATGCTCAAGGTTAAGGAATTGATTAAGCTTATGGCTTTTGAAGCCTTAATGGGTGGAGTAAAGGGGAGAGCTTTGTGGAAGGAATTGTATGCTTTACTGAACATGAGCTTTTTGAAAGTAAAGCAATCCATGATGAACCACATTCGGGTAGAGAAGGCAAGTATGCTGTGTCATGGTCCTCCCTATTTCTCTAAGAAAAGCTACTAAAAAGTCTTATAAATAAGATCGTTCTTCTAGAAAAGATAATAACCCTAGAAAGAGTCTGAAGAGGCCAATTAGAAAACACTTGGGCTACCTTAAAATGCATATCACTCTATTGAACACTACCCTTATAGAGGTCCTCATTGTCATCTAGGGTAAGGAGTTTGTTCGCTACCTTTCACCCATAAAATCTCTACCTAATACTTATACATCTAAGAAATATTGTTTGTTTCAAAAGGATAAGGGACATGACACAGATAATTGTTATATTTTAAAGAAGAAAGTAGAAAGGTTGATAGCTAAAGACTATTTTTGCCAATTTTTTAAGAAGGACTCTCATCTTGAGTAAATAAAGGAAGAAATCCATCATCTTAGGTAGCACCTCTACAAGAGGTGATTCCAACACAGGGAAAAGAAAGTATGGAAAACAGGTCTTTACAGCTGCTCATCTCAAGAACTAATGTCTCAAGCCTATTTTCTTTACCCTAAAATATGGAAAAGGAATAACTTTCCCACATGAAGATGCCCTGGTCATCTTTATAAGCCTTTCCAATCATCGAGTACACCGAGTGTTGGTAGATGATGGAAGTGCAGTTAACATCCTCTCATAAAAAGTAATGGAATAGGTGGGAATTTCCCCCTCAAAACTAATCCTAGTGAAAACTTCCTTTATTGGGATAGAAGGCTCAGATGTACCAATAAAAGGCGTCTTGGAGATATTAGTCACCATTAGCACTTCCTTTAAGTGTGTCTTCCTCCATTAAACTTTCATGGTTATTGACATGTCTTTGGTTTACAACACCATTTTAGGTAGGCTTTTCATGTATCAGATTAATGTAATTATTAGCACCGGGTACTTGACACTAGAATTCCTAACTAAAAAAGAAGTGGCCATGGTGCGAAGGAATCAAGTAACCTTGAGGCAATGCATCTTTACATGTCTAAAGGAAAAAAAAAAAAGCCCTAGTATTGGACCAACAAAGGTCATTGAAAGAAAGAGTGGAGGTTAGAACTAAGGTTGCTGAAGAATCAAAGTATGTCCTTTTAAGAGAAAATGAGTAGCCACCATAAAAATGGATTCCACCCTAACACCAACACAATATCAGTCACTAATAGAGCTCTTTCATATCCAAAGGTCTAATTTTGCAATAGGTACTTCTAACATGCCAAGAATCAATCCTGAAATTATAACTTATCAATTGAAAATAGACCCAACTATCCATCTAGTCTGTCTAAAGAAGAAGAATTTTAGGGGTGAAAGATAGAAAACAATAAAATATGAAAGGTGGATAAACTCTTGGCTATTTTTTTTTTAATTAGGGAAGTGATGTACCCTGTTTGGTTAGTGAATATTGTGATGGTTAGGAATAGCAATGGTAAGTAACGAATGTGTGTGGACTTCACATATTTAAACAAAACTTGTCCAAAAGATAGTTATTATCTATCTAAGTTTGATCGTTTGGTTGACTCCATCATAGGTTTTGAGTACTTGAGCTTTTTGAATGTCAATTATAGATATCATCAGATCCTCATGCACCTAGATGACGATGATGAAAAATAGCTTTCATAATTAATGAGGGAATATTTTATTATAGAGTCATGCCTTTTGGGTTTAAGAATGATAGAGCTACTTACTAATAATTGGTGAATAAAATATTCAAGAATTAGCCTGAGAGGATTATGGAGGAATATGTTAACAACATGCTAGTAAAGAGCATGACCTTTGAGCAACACCTCTTGGACCTATAAAAAATCTTTTATGTGTTGAACCACCACTAGATGAAAACTCAACGCTTCTAAGTGTGTCTTTATCATAAAAAAGAAGAAGAAGAAGGTAAGTTTATGGGTTTCCTAGTAAGCAATAAGAGAATTGAGCGTAACCTAGAAAAGGTTCAAGTTATATTAAGCATTACTCATTTTCAGTTAGTGAAGGAAGTTCAGTGTCTTATAGAGATATTGATTGCTCTCAATTGGTTCATAGCTCGTTTGGAGAAGCACACCCTACCATTTTTCAAGGCCTTGAAAAACATAACCAACTTTGAGTGGACTTTAGATTGCCAAAAGGCTTTTAAGGAGCTAAAAATTCATATTTCATCTCTTAAGATCTTGTCTTAATCAAAAGAGAATGAAAACCTTTTTCTTTATCTAGGGGTGGTAGATTCAGCTGTAAACTCTATTATGGTAAAAGAGGACGGAGGAATACAATGTCCATTTTATTACTTTAGCCGCACTCTTCATGATGTTGAAACAATATATCTGGAAAGTGGATAAAGTAGCCCTTGCTTTGGTAAACGCCTCTAGAAAGTTGAAACCATACTTCTAAACTCATTAAGTCATTTCTTTAACATATCAACCTTTGCAACATATCCTCTATAAGCCAGAGATGTCTGAGCATCTAGTTAAATAAGCTATTAAATTAGGAGTTTGACCTTCAATACATACCCCGACCAACTATAAATGGTCAGGCCTTGAAAAACTTTATTGTTGAATATTATTTTAAAGGTCCCATATAGATATTTGAATCTCCACCTTTAACCACAACTTCTTTTGTTGAACTAGAGGCCCCGGTAGAATAACATCTAATGATACCTACTTGGAAAATATATGCTAATGGCTTTTCCAATATCAATAAGAGTGAAGTTGGAATAGTGTTTATCAGTCCTAAAGAATAAGTAATTGAATATAGAGTTTGTTTTGAGTTCCTAGTTATGAATAATATATCATAGTATGAAGTTTTTCTAGCAAAATCATGCCCTGCAGAAGCCTTGAATGCATTCATACTTTGAGTTCACGATGACTCATAATTGGCGGTTGGTCAATGCCAAGAGATGTATGATGCTAGATAGCCAACCATGTAATAATATCTTAAGAATGGTCAACCCTATATGAAAGTTGGAGATAAAAGTAAGTCAATCAACTGTATTCCAAGGGAAGACAATTATCAGGTAGACCTCATATCTAAGTTAGCAAGTTCAAAACCTGTTGACTTCCCTACAAATGTCTGGGTTGAAGTTCTAGAGAAACCAAATGTGGGTGAAGAAGAGTTAGTGGCTTTTCCCATTAACATTAAGAAAGATTACAGGACCCCAATTATGCATTATTTTCTTATTGATGAGTTACCCTCAAACAAAAACAAAGTCATGCATCTGACTAAGCGAGGAGTGAGGTATTGCATAATTGACAACATCTTGTACCAAAGATATGTCTCAACTCCACTCCTAAAATGTTTATCCCCGTAATAAAAAGCACGTATGTTTTGAAAAAGATACATGATGGTATATGAGGTCTACACATAGGCTCTAGAGACCTTACTGCTTAAGTCACACGAGCAGGTTTTTATTGGCTAACTATACTCCACAATACCATAGATTTAGTGAATTATTGTTAAAGGTTTGCCTCAGTCTCCTGTCAACTATTTACAAAAATGACCATCATAACCTCCACCTCCCCATGGCCTTTTGTATAATGGGGGAAGGAAGGCCACAAAAAAAAATATTTTGTCCTAGTAGTTATTGATTATTTTATTAAATGAGTTGAATTAAAAGCCTTAGTATAGATAACCACCAACAAAGTACTTTCATTCTTATCATATGCTGATTTGGGCTCCCTAAAATCTTGATTACAAATAATGAAACACGATTTGAAAACCACAAAATGAGAAATCATTATCAAATACTTCATATTGATCTTTGTTTCTTCTTTATATCATATCCTTATATCAATGGTTAAGCTGAATTAACTAATAAAATCTTGCTTAATGGACTCAAGAAAAAAGATAAAAGAAGCTGAATTAGAATAGGTAGAGCTTATGAATAAAATCTTATAGGCTACAGAATAACTCAGAAGATGTCCACTAATGATACTCTTTTTGTCCTCACATATAGGACTGAAGTCATGATCCCCACTGAGATTGGATGTCCAAGCGATCGGGTGGCTCACTATACCTTAAAAGGCAATGAACAAGGTTTTAGGACCAATCTTAACTTCTTAGAATAATATCGCATGATTGTTGCAGTTAGAAATAAAGCTTACAATCTCAACACTACCTGGTATCACAATGCTAAAATCAAGAATAGAAGATTCAAGTATATAAGAAATAGAGAAAGTAGAGGCAAGTTAGCCCCAAAATAGGAAGGTCCTTTCAGAGTCATAAGAGTAATTAAGGTGAATACTTATCATTTACAAGATATGAAAGAAAAGAATCTCTTTTACGCCCGACATTCAGGCCACTTAAAATTGTATCATTGTGAATAAAAATATAGATTTTCATCTATGAATGTCTCATCTTTTTTTCCTATATTTCTCAAAAGGGATTGGTATTTGGTCTCTCTAATGGCAGTAGTCCCTATAACCTCCAGTGTTGTCCCCACCTAAAGATATAAGTCCACATCATGGCTAGTCAGACTAGAAGACTCATGAGTGTACCTACCACTAAGAATTCCTCTCTATCCTAGGCAATGACAACATTACATGACCAAAGCCAGACAACTTTATCACCAACCTCACCGATATAATATGGTTGTTGAACCCAAAAAGTTTGTAATTGGAAATATCTCATGAGCATGGACACTGGATATGTTTCAAGTATGGGTATATGACCCTTACAAAACTAAAACTCATTTGTAATTTCCTTTCAAAAATATTTTCTAACTATAGGTATTAGGCTTATACAACTTATTTTCTAAGTCTAAGCGTTTGATTTATACAAAATATTTTCTAAGAATAGGTGTTGGACTCATACAAAAAATTTTCTAAGTATGGACATTGGATCCATACATAATATTTTCTAAGTATGGGTATTGGACCCATGCTAGTTACTTAAAAAGGCATACCAAAAGACTTAGAAAATATAATAATTTAAAAGACTTGAAAAATATAGTAATTCAAAACAAATAACAAATATCTAAAGGCCTCATGGCCAAATTCAAGGTTTGAGAACCAAGATATTTTTTACAAATTAAACAAACAAAGGAAAATTACATATCCATCCCAGACTACACCTTTTCTTTTGTTGAGGGGGCCCTGGTAGGGAAGACGTCCTTTAAGTTAGGAGCATGACCATTAAGGAAGGACTCACTGAAGTCCACTTGTATTTCTTTTATAAGGTTAAAGAAATACAAGTTAGATGTGAGTAATAATAGTTTATCTCATATTACCTCTGTTAGATAGACAGACTCTCCAAACTCAGTATAGAACTTCTCATAAGAGTCTAGCTTTCTCCTTAGCCATTGTTAACTCCCTTTCAAAGCCTTCTTAGACTCTTTGAGCTCCCTTTCAAGGCCTTCTTAGACTCTTTGAGCTCAACCACCTCCTTCTTCAAAGAATTTATTCGGTTATACACCTCTCTAAGTTCCTCCTAAGTGAACTCTAGAATGAAGGTTTGTGCTTTGAGCTCCCTTTGCAGTTGAGCATAAATAGGCTTCAGGGCTTTCATCTTAGCATCTTGGGTGACTTTCTCATCCGTCAGCCTTTGCACCCTTGTCTTGTTGGTATGATATTATTCTATTGTTTTTTTCATTTTCCTCATTTCCTTAGCCTATTAAATTTTCAAGTAGACACACATCATGAAGGTTTAAACAATAAAAAAAAGATTAAATAAGTTCACATCTTTAAAACTACTTAATGCATTAAAATAATGAAAAAACTTAAGGATTTCTTATACTTGGAAATTCATGTGCCGAGTGATGGCTAGATGGCACTGGTAGCTGGAGTCAATCAATGTGCCCATTTTAAAAGGAAATGTGAAGAGATTGTCTAAGGTGTCCATCACTTTCAATCCTCTAGGCCTAAAAGTGGACCTTCCCTATAGAATGGTCTCTATTATTCCCATCTTTTCCTCACTTGGTATGGGGAAGCAAATAGGGGTACGACCTAAGTTGAGCCTGGAAAAGAAATCCCCAACCACAGTGGATTGAGGTGCCTAGCTGGAGGACCTAGAAAGCATGCTGATAGAGCTCGTTGGAGCATGAGCACTGGCTGGTGGAGGGATCACCTCTACGTTAGAATATGAGTTAACCGTGACCTTTATTCTTTTCCATTATGAAGTAGCCTCCAGGATAACTAAAGTTGGGGTTGGCATCCTAGGACCCCCCTCCCGATATGGGAGAACGACTTCCCGCTGCCATTTTTTGATGCACCTCCTTAGAGAAGGGATAATTGTTAGGATCTCTTCAATATGGACAACTAATGAGGTCTCCTTAAAGTCCATGAGAACTGCTTCTTTAAACCTTTTCCATGTATCAAAAGCAAGTTGTCTTGAGAGGAGAAAGCACGACTGAGTAAAGGTATGGTCATTTTATAGAGCATGGACAACGTGGACTCGCTGGCTTCAAATCGAGTTTCCCTTGGCAAGGATCTTGCATAAGGAAAAATTCAGAAGATGAATAACACAAGAAAAAAAATAACACATGATATTAAAATTACTAGAAGCGCCATAAAACCTTTATGCCATGCAAATAACCTTGTACTCAGTGTGGAGATCACATAATATATTTCATATCCTTTTTTCCTCCTCATAGAGAAAGGTTTATCATTGACCCTAGTAAAGGATGCTCTCTAGAAATAGGTATAATTCTATATGGCATTGTACCCATCCTGAGGTCTAGTTGTGCCTTTGTGCTTCACTATCACTCATCTTTCTCTCCATTTCTTTGACCGAGAGGGCTTCCCATTGAAAGTGTTTTTCATAGGCCCTCTTAGCCTATAAAGAAATTAGAGAACTAAAAGATAGAAGATCCTCATTCATCACCACTGATCAAGGTGTAACAATACCTAGACACCTCGATCATAGGTTCCTCCCCTAAGCCCTTATCAACTTGTCAAAAGCAGACAAGTTAGTCCACCCATTGGGATAGAGCTAAGCAAGGCTTATGTTGTAGTAACAGAGAATATCCTTTACAAATAGGCTTACTGGTGACCTAGATAACATGGTCACTAGCTTTCGATATCAAAACCATGTAACTCCCTGGCTATTTAGAATTGGCCAAAGACACTTGGTCAAAAGACACAATGTTTTTAGCCTTATATGGAGGTGTCCTTGACAACCTTTCTTGTCCACTAAGGTTTGAAACCTCTTGAAGACTTTTATTTCTCCCCCTTCTAGTCGAAAAAGGTTTAGCAACGTTGATTTTAGATCTTGGGCCAATTCTAATGGTCGTAGATCCTTGGTGAACACCATTAATTTCAGGTCTAAAACTAAAATCTCCTTTAAGAGACATGATTTTTTTGCCTTTTTTAGACACCACTCTTAAAAAAAATTGAAAAAGCAAGAAAGAAAGAGAAGATGAGTTATTATTTTCAACTCAATATTCTTGTGCTTTGTAAAAGTCCAAATCTATAAATAAGATGTTAGCGCAATCGAATATGGGTCTGACATCCTGTCACACCCAATATACTTGGGTTCACCCATAAACTGGGCCCAAGTCATCGTGGGTCTAGTAAGATGTCAAACGTAATATACTCGGGTTCGACTAGAAGCTAAGCCCAATGTACTCGAGTTCAACCATAAGCTGAGCCCAAGTCACCGTGGGTCTGACAGGACGCCGGATCCATTTCCTTTAGGTTTGGCTACACTCTAGACCTAGTTGGACTTAGAGATCTATGTTAGGACCATATGGTTTTATCTTCAGGTTATATGTATGAACTATTTATATCAAAGGTAATAATGTCCTTACATTTATAGATATATAAAAAGTCTCTCAAAAGGCCTATCATTTTCATCTCATTAATGATGTATAAGAGATATTTATCCTTCATTAATGTCATATAAAACAAAAGACTTTCCAGTCTTTCATTTTTCTAAAGACGACAAGGTCCAGAGATTATAAATATCACCTAGACCACTCAGGTAAAACTTATATATCTCATAACATTAATTACAAAATATCAAGAACAAACACTCTTGTTCTTAAAATTAAAGGCTTTTTTTATTTATTATAATCTCCATTAAAAATTACTGATTTTATCATTGGAGAGTTTTTAAATCCCACTGACAATGATTTTTTTTTGCAAGTACCAAGACTAATATCATTAATTTTTGCACTTTTTAGGCTAAGAAAAACCGAAATAAATACATGAATATTTGTTTAATCACTATTCAAACATCAAAAAACTTGTTCTTTAAACATGTTGAATTTTTTGGATATCATCAAGATATATGTCGACTTAGGTGAAGCAATAAATAAGTAGCACTAGAATTGAAATTCAAGAAATAGAACCGTAGATCGGAGGAGCATACCGCAATAGGAAGGCTCCAGTTGAAAACAGGACCCCAAAAATGAGTTGTTCTGGGACCGATAGGACTATTCCAAAAAGTCCGGAGGAATTTCATTTTACAAGCTGATCGATGGCAACTTGGAATCCTGCATATGTAAAGAGAAGAATGAGAATCAGCCGGACTTGTCCAATCACACTCACATGAAGAGAGAGATCCAAAATCATTTTAGAATTTCTTACCAAGAGAATGGGAATGATTAGACTTCGGATGGATTATGAAGTCTCGGAATGAAATAGTGCAGAAGTTCGGAATCTCCCAAGGGATCTCTGCCAAGTGCGAATTACCAGAACGTCAAGCAGGACAGATAAAGAGAATAGATCATCCAACCCAATAGAATATTAACCTGTTCGTGTTTTTCAATGGGTGAAAATGATGTCCCGACTCCTGACAACTGAACAAGCTTGCTATTGGCACGTTAATTGAATCGAACGTGGCAAGATCATATAGTATTATGTTTGTGGTCATCATTTTTCAATCAAGATTGTGATGTTTGAGTTTATCATATTGTTAACAACTTGCCATTATCCCCACCTCTCTCTCTCTCTCTCTCTCTCTCTCTCTCTCTCTCTCTCTCTCTCTCTCTCTCTCTCTCTCTCTCACACACACACACACACACACACACACACACACTTTGTTTAATACTTTTGAGGGGGGAAAATCCCACTTTTCAATTAAAAACATGCATTAAATTAATCTGCCAGCAATTCATATACTATACTTGGAAAGAAAAGGGTACGTATTTTACAAACTGAATTTTTACAAGATAAAGGCTCCACATTTTCTACAGATATATATAGCAATAGCATGACGTGGCGACAAGCTATTTAAAAAAGATAAAGTTCTTATGCTGGTTTGTGTTTGTGTTATAATTTGTTTTTTTAATTTTTTTATTTAAAAAAGATAAAAATTGATTTTTTATTAATTTTTAGATAGTTTTGATGTGCTAATATTAAAAAAAAACATATTATTTTTATGTATTTTTAAATAAAAATTATTTAAAAAAACACCCCGTAATACTTATTTATATATATATATATATATCATCAATTGGTATTATTAAACTAACAGGAGTCATGTGCACATGAGATTCTTTGACAGTAATCAACTTGATTCGATCACTATATTAATTTTAATATTGTGTTTTCTTTCAAGTTTTTTTTTAATTTTTAATTTAACATGGGTATTCGGGCCAACTTGCACGTACCTTAACTAATCCCACAAACTCTAAAATTAACAACTATATAAACCTCATTAACCATCATATAAATAACCACAAGATTTAAATCTAAAACCATAAAAAAACAAACCACTTAGTCCAAGTTTATTTTCAGTTTTCCAGAGAGTAGAGAAGGGGACAGACGTTGTGTCAAGGCCAGGAGTTGGATACTAGCTAGCATTCAAGGAAGATGACAGCATTTCCACGTGTCAAAGGAGCAGAAAATGACAAAAAAAAAACTTCTTCCATACTAATGGTATGGAAAGACAAATAGTGCAAGGGTTAAATTAAAGATAAAGACTTCATTAAGAAAAAATCGATAATAAGCAAACCATCTCTTGTATAAACAAGAAGACGAAGAAGAAGAAGAAGAAGCAGCTTACCTTTTAATCATATACATAACAGCTTTCTTCCATCTTGGAATGAGGATTTAAATTATATTTGAGCATATTGCGTGTTATTATAAATTGTACTGTTGGTATCTTTTTTTTAATTGTTGT
>Ga0325410_1001933_pt1 | contig 23146 bp, 17 predicted proteins | sample PopdelMetagenome_16_FD_206182 | JGI IMG/M metagenome (GOLD analysis project Ga0325410, IMG submission 206182) | Populus deltoides microbial communities from Bellville, Georgia, United States - Xylem-PdIQD-R3 | ecosystem: Host-associated > Plants > Phyllosphere > Stem > Wood/Secondary xylem...
CATTTACGCCACATTGAAAGGTGGTCCAATTTTTATCATCAATTTATTTATTCGATTGTAACAATATTTTGTACCATAATATATATATATATATATATATATATATATATATATATATATATTATGCTAATAAATTTAATGTTTTATATGATGACTTATGCATAATTAAAAGATTTAGTCAGATCCCAATGCGATTAACCCAACTTCCGAACCTGTTCAAAATTATTTATGATTTTAATTATTTATTTACTTTTACTAAATTCTGTTTATATCACACTTATCCAACCTAAATATATATTTATTTATCCCAATTAACTATTTGTAAATTTTTTTTCTACTGAATTTCAATGAAAAAATAATAATATCATTATAGTAAACAAAAAGAAATTATATAAGAAAATATTTTAAAACAAAATTATATAAAATATCCAATATACTCTATACATATTAAGATATTTAAAAAAAAACCATGTATATATAAAATATAGAATATACTGTATAAATATTTATTTGAAACAATTTATTGTACTTAACTTTTTGAAAAAAAATATTAAAGATTATATCACATAATATGATATTTTAATTATAAATTAATTAATTGAAATAATATAGAAGTGAAATATAATTCAACGTATAAATAATAAACCTTTAAACAATTTAATGGGCCTTCGAATGGTATAATCTGGTATTAGAGATATATTTCTTCTTTTATATTCAATAGAAACAAATGCAATACACATCTTAAATGACAACTTACGGTACCATCTTTTATTTTATTAAAATAAAAATAATTCAAAATAAATATATTGCATAAAATTTGAATTTAAAGTTTTTTTTATTGAAAAAACAATGCAAGATATTTTTTCCAAACATCACTTTATCTAGGATTTTTTTTCTAGTTTTTAGGACTTTTTTATTTTTATTTTATTTTTGGGTTTTCTAGTTGGTTTAGGTAATTTTTTAAGTTTATAAAACTAATAATAAACCTTCTATTGAGGAAAATTACTTGAAAGAAAATATTCAATAATAAAATTATATGAATTAGTGTTATATGTGACAATCGTATTCCACCACCAGAAAATCATTTAAACCCAACGGAATTATTAACGGAATAATTATGTTGGTAAATTACGGTGATAATTACCGATGGCTACAAATCCATCGATAATTCAATCGGCATATACTGACAGATTAATGTTATAGGTATATACTAACTGAATTACAAACAGAATATATAGATATTTTTTTAAAAGAAAAGCAATTCGATGACGTAGAAGTTTTGGGGGCGATTTTACCGACGGAATTACCGAGAGATTCAAACCAGGATCTCCGTACAGTGACTTGACCAATTCACTGTCAAAATGACCGACAAAATCATTGACAAAAGAAGTTTGTCGGTGATTCTATATGTAAAAGTTAATATATCACCACTCTGCTGACTCTCTCCTCCTCTATTTCTCCTTCTTCTCCATCTCAACTCTCCCTTCTCAAACTGCAAACAACCACCCCCTTAAAAATTTCCCCCTCTTCTTAACACAAGTCATATTTCTTTAACTTTTATGGTTACAACATCTGTATTCTGATTTATTATGGATTTTTTTTTCATTTTTTTAAGTAAATCTATCTTTTTTTAATTTTAACATTTAAATGTCAATTTTATTATTATTGTTTTTAGTATATGTATTTTGTTAGTGTATGTACATGTTTTATTATTATTTCTCAAACAAACTTGATTATGAATGTATAATTTTGTACTTGTTATGATTTGTTTTAGATTTTATAAAATTGTATTTTTTTTTTTGTAAATTATTGAAACTTTGTTGAATTACCGAATTAGATGTGTTGTGATGAAATAAATAATAACTTGTTTAACGGGTCCGTTTGTAATTTCCGTAAATCTATATGTATAAATTTGTATGGACATTGACAATTGATAATGAATATTTAAGAGAAGTTTTAATTAATTTGTTGGATAATCTTGAGGTAAACCAATATTTTTACAAATTTATTTACTTCACATAGTTAATTAATACATGTTGTCATCATAATGTTATAGAGGTTCGATAGAAGTCATGAATGATGGTTCATGGATGTATTGAGATTCACCCTAAGGAATGCAGAGGATGGATTATTATAATGGATTTCAGGGGTTTTATTAATTTCACAACATCTATTCTTAGAAATTTTACTGGAGGTGGTATTAAGTGTCCATATAGGAAGTGTAAAAATAAAAAGTATCTACATTCAGATGTTGTAATGATGCATCTTCTACACAAAGGGTTCATGGAGGATTATCTATGTTAGTATGCACATAAAAAACTATTTGTTCATAATGAGAGCATGGTAGAAAGGGTGGTTGGGTCACATTCTAGGGCTAGTAACGTGCGTGAACTTGCAAATGACAACAGTAATCCTTACAAGAAGAATATGGTTATGGATGCAATGAGAATGAATCAAGGTAATGTTGTCAATGTCCAATCGTAGAAGAAGAACCTAATACAGATGCAGCAAGGTTTTTTTTTTTATCTCTTGAAAGATTCTGACGAATCATTATGGAATAGCTGCACGAACCATGATAAATTATCGGCCGTAGCATAGGTGTTCACCATCAAGTCAAATCACAGGTCGAGTAAGGCTGGTTATGACAAAATTATTTTACCTGAAGGGAATAGGCTGAAAGAGAACTTCTATACTGCTAAGTCCAAGATGAAACCCCTCGGTTTAGGATACTAGAAAATTGACATATGCCTTAACTTCTACATGTTATATTACCTTGAAAATGCTGAGCTGACCGAGTGCATGACATGTGGGCATTCCCGTTACAAACCCAGAACTGACAGGGGAAAGACTCTTATGGCATATAAAAAACTTAGATACTTCCCAATCACACCTAGACTGTAGAGGTTATCCATGTCACAAAGGACTACTGAGCACATGACATGACACCAACCACATGATGCGGTCGATGGAGTGATGGTGCATCCTTCTGATGGCGAAGCATGTAAACACTTTAACAATGTGCATCCTCATTTTTCAGCTGAATAAAAAAATGTGTATCTTGGGTTATGTACAGATGAATTCAACCCATTCGGGTCATTTCTTGCTCCTTATTCTTGTTGACTGGTCATACACATGATTTATAACTTGTCATCGGGGATGTGTATGAGGCCAGAGTTCATGTTTTTTTCTACGGTCATACCCAGTCCAAGCAGTCCAGGCCGAAATATAGATGTTTGTCTTCGACTGTTGATTGATGAGTTAACACAATTGTGGTCCTCCGGAGCTTTGACTTATGATATATCGAGAAAACATAATTTTGTTATAAGGGCAGCTTTGATGGAGACTATCAATGATTTTCCAGCTTATGGAATGGTTTCTGGTTAGAGCATGCATGGAAAATTAGGATGTACATACTGCATAGAAAACAACAAGGCATTCATGCTAACAAATGAAGGTAAAACTTTTTTTTTAACTGCCACCGTCATTACTTGCCAACGAATCACAGGTACAGAAAGAACATAAAGGATTTATTTGTTGGCAAAGTTGAAAAGGATGTTGCACCCCCACGTCTTTCTGGTGAAGAATTGCATGATGTTATATAAGAGTACGGTGACATTGTATTTGGTTTCCAATTAGGTAAGCAGAAGTTTCATGGTTTTGGTTTGACCTATAATTGGGTAAAACGAAGTATGTTTTGGGAGCTTTCTTATTGAAAGACCAATCTTCTCTGCCATAACCTTGACGTCATGCACATAGAAAATAACGTGTTTGATAACATTTTCAACACCATCATGGATGTGAAGGAAAAGACAAAGGACAACATCAAAGCAATATCAAAGCTAGATTGGATATAGCATTGTTCTGTAACCGTAAAAATATGGAGTTGGTTTTTGATGGGTCACGGGTCGCAAAACCTAGAGAAGCTTCGTGTTAGAGAAAAATACACAACTACTAATTTATAAATGGCTTAAGAGTCTGCGTTTTCCCGATGGACATGCCTCGAACATATCAAGGTTGGTTAATATGGAGGAATGCAGATTATATGGAATGAAGAGTCATGACTGCCACGTGTTTATGCAAACACGCATTCCATTAGCTTATCGTGATTTGTTGCTAAAGGGAATATGAGATGCACTCACAGATATCAATCATTTTTTTAGAGATATATGCTCCGACAAGTTGAATGTTGATCACATTGAGAGGCTTGAAACAAATATCGTCGAGACAATATGCAAACTTAAGATGATATTCCCTCCATTATTTTTTGACTCAATAGAGCATCTACTCATACATTTACCGTTTGAGGCAAAAGTTGGAGGACCGGTTCAGTATAGATGGATGTATCCATTCGAGAGGTTAGATATTACAGTTAAAATATAATTCATATATAAAAGTATTTTCATTGTTTTTCTTAATTGAAAATATTTGATTAATTCCCTGCAAGTACTTGTTCAATATTAAGAACAAGGCACATGTTAAGGCTTTGATATGCGAGGCCTATATTGTTGAGGAGATCTCAATATTTATCTCATACTATTTTGAACATCATTTGAGAACGAGAATCTATCACGTTTCATGGCATGATGATGGTGGTGAAGTGTCTTCCAATGAGAACTTGTCAATATTCTCCAATCCTAGACGACCCACACCTAAAAATGTAATAAAAAAAAGATATTTGTCTGAAATAAAGTTTAAACAAGTACAAAATTATGACATTTTATTCAGTAAGTATATGTACTACTTAAATTTTGTTAAAAATATACTATTTATATATTGTAATATCATAAACTCATATAATTTTGAACAACCTTGGAGGCAACATCGATAATATTTACTGTCCAATAACTCATAGCTAATCGAATCCCAAATATTTTGATTACAAGATGAACAATTTGTCATGTGTTCAAAACACATGTAAGTAGTATTACAAACTCGTTATCTCTTGCAAATTTATTGTATGTCATTAAGGAATTCTCGTTTACTATTCATTGTTGTACATGATATACAAGGTTTATCAAATGGGAATGAGTGCTTCTATTTCATTGTCTTTACTAAGCTTGGGTCCTGAAAGAAAAGTTAAGTGCTACAACGAGTATTTTGTTAATGGATATGTGTTTCATATTGAAGAATACGGGCATGGAATAAAGACATACAATAGTAGTGTTTGTGTTAAGGAATCGACTTGTAGTGAGTTTGAAGTTGACTACTATGGTAAATTAGAAGAGGTCGTCGAATTGCAATATCATAGCGAGCATAATAGAGTGTTTTTATTCAAATGCTATTGGTATGACACCACTGACAGAGGAATCAGAGTAGATCATCACTATGATATTTTACCGAGAGTTGCAAAATATTTACTGCATATGTCACAATCACCGATGTCTCTACAGATAGAGACCGTTCGTCAGTATTTTACCGAGAGTTGCAAAATATTTATTACACATGCCACAATCATCGACGTCACTACAAACAGATACAGTCCGTCGGTATTTGACAGAGGGTGGGACCGTTAGAGTTCTATGTTGATGTAGTTCACCATCACCGACGAACTCATCGACAAACTGTGCAAATTCCAAAGCGCAGGCATTAATGCATCTCTGATCGCGTGTATATACCGACAGACTATGAAAATTCTGGAGGGTCATTTAAAAATTTTAATGCAAAATTCAAAATTAATTGACAAACTTTTCAAAATTCACCGATGGAATAATTAAAAATAATATTTTTTAAATATGTCATCGGTGATGTCGTTAGTAAAACTGTAGTATAAATCCCAGCAACCACCCCTTCAGTTCATTTCTCCTCTCTTTCGTTTTATCTCATCTTTTTTTCTCTCTCATATATTGTGAAAATTTTAGTTGTTTTCTTGTAATCTTCAACAAATTAAAAGGTATGTATTTTCATTTAATATGCTTAATGATTTTATTTTTCTTATTTTTTCTTTGTTTTATTAATAATATATTTTTGTTGTGTTTTTTATTTTTTTGTATTTTATGTAGATAAAGTCTTGAAATAAACACTATTAAGGTAAGCATTTTTCATTCCTAAAGTCTATAGTTTTTTTTTTTTAATTTGTTCAATCTATTTTATTGTATGTATTTCCATAATAATTGAATATTTTGTTGAATTTTAATTTTACTCTATTATTGCATGATATGTATTTAATTATTTCCATTAATTTTAATTATTATTGATGAATTTCTATAGATGTTAGTTGAATATATAAAATTAAATGTTATTTTTTTCCTTTTATTTTATTGTTAAATTTGTATAGATATTAGGTTATATATAAGATTTTTCAATGAAGTCAATTGGTTTATGGCTATTGTTAATATTTGCAGGTTTGAAAATATTGGGTAGTCTCTAGTATAGGGGAGGTGTTGTCGAATTTTTTTTAATAATCAAATTTAATTATGTAATTATTCATATAAATTTGTGTATATGCGTAAAATGAAATCAACAGCACGTCGTGAGCATATGGTTGCAGCTTGTTCTTCTAGCAGCGATGATGGCTTGTCTTTTGGTGCCAATCAAGAAGAGGCACCTGCGCCAACTCACAATGCTGCCTCTCCAGCGGATTTCACAGCACAAAGGCGGTGTGCCTTCATAGCGAGGTCAATTCACCCGCAAGTACCAGGCACATTGAAAGGATGACCTTTCAATGTAAGTTTGTTTTGGTTTTAGTTTTTTTTGTACTTATAACATAATTTATGAACAACTAATTAATATTTTATTAATTTAATTTATTTTCAAGTTCACAAATATTGAGGCCGCCCGAGTAATAACATCAACGTTTAAATCATCGATGGAGATTCGATTATTTCAATGGAGTCAGGTTTCCAGACATCCTGATTGGAGACCTTATATCGATACATGGTTTGGAAGATTTCAGATTGGTGTTAACTTCGAATTTCTAGCTTATTTTAAATAAATTATTATTTTTATTTTAGATAAATTATTTATACACAACACAAATTTGAGTGGGATAGCGCGCATGATGATGTTGCGAGGAAGGTGTGGGAAAATCATGCGCCGACTAGGTAACGTCGAAAAAAATATGATATTTTTTTTAAAAAATTGATGTTTTAAAATCTAATTTGTCACTATAGAAGTAGGTTACGCGATTTTTTATATGAAATACAAAAAAGCCAAAAAAATATGCGAGAGATAACGGTCTACAAGGTTGGAATGACGTGGTGGTTTGGAGGGATTTCAAACCGCCATACATCCTGGTGGATATATGGCCGCAATATATTCAACACGTGACGTCTGAGCGATTCACACGACGCTTACAGTGTGGTGCCGACAATTGGAACTGAAAAATTCATGGTTCGGTGACAACACACACCGGCGGCTCCGTTCCGTTTGCTACACATGTGAAACGGATGGTAAGATTAATTTAAATAAAATATATCGTTAATTAATTTGTTGTTACTTATAAATATATTTAACTTGCAACATTTTTTTTTCTTACAAGTTATGTCTCTTGGACGTGAGCCGAGCCCAATAGAGCTGTTTGTAGAGACGCATGTGTGGAGTGAAGACCGCCAAAAAAAGGTGCAACAGTTCGTTGACAACTGCACTCAACACTTCGTGGTATGTTCGTTCAACCATTTTATTTCATAAGTTATTATTTTCTTGAATTGAATATGATGATTTCTTCTTTAATTTTCAGGAGACCTATAATAGATAGTTGAGGGAGAGATATGAGAACGATCCTTCGACCCATCTAGATTTCAATCCGGATTTGTGGATGGAGGCAGGATCGTATAGTGGACCCGATAAAAATCAGGTGTACGGGCTCTCCAACACTACGGCTGAGAACTTGTGGACGACTCGTAGTATCTCAACGGTTAGGAGCTCCCAATCAGTATTGAGCACCCAATCTAAGGAGTTCGTGGCCTTACAGCAACACACGACTCATCTCACTGGAAAATACAAGTGACTCTCGGCAGATTATGAAGAACTCCGTCAAATGATCATGGACATTAGATCTTTCTTTTTTTTGCTGTTTAGTCTCGGGAATGACCAACATCCTCCTCCTCCTCTAACTCCGCCATTGTTCTAGTTTAATTTCTTTTTTGGAAACACATTAAATTTGTAATGAATATTTGGATGAATATTATTTACCTTTATTTTTATATTTTTAATGTTTCATACACTTTCATTTGCATAATTGGTTTTTTTTACTATTAATTTATATAATTTTATATTATTTATTCTAAATAATTTTTAATTTGTTTTTAAATCACAACCGACGGATTTCCAGACGAACATAGTCCATCAGTATTTTACAGAGAGATGAAAAATATTTACTGCATATGCCAAAATTACCGACGTTTATACCGACAGACATATGTCCGTCGATGTTTTACCAAGAGTTGCAGAATATTTACTGCATATGCCACACTCACCGATGAAATTATTTCATCGATGATTTACTGCTGGAAATACAGGCAAGATTATTCTGTCGGTATATTTCCAGCGGGAATTTTTTTTTTTGCGCGCATTTTCCGGCTGTAAAACCATCGGTTTTTATTTTTTTTACCAACAGAATATGGAATTACCGATGAACGGTATGCCGATAGATGTATTCCATCGGGGATTTAGTTAGTAAAATTTTTAAATCATACACAAACAGAATTGTTCCGTTGGTAAAACTGTTAAATGTTGTAGTGTTTAACTTTAATCCTGTCTTTCTAGCTTCTTATCTTCTTGTTTGTGTTTCTATATGTGTTAGTTGGTATCAGAGTCCAACAATCTCAAGTTATTGCTTATTGTGTGTTATTATCCCATGTTATTTTTTTGTTATGCGCTGTTAAATAACCATGACCAGAAAAGATCCTAAAGCATAACATGTTCAGGTAAGAGGGGATTAAAGTTTCTCCCTCTAGAAATAAACATTCAACAACTAGTGATAAAAAAACATACAAAGACAAATTGCATAATTGAAAAGAGGTATTTGAGAACTAGTGACAAAAGATATGTGAAGATAAATTATGCTTAGAAAACTTTTAGGATTCGACTATATGTATGAAATCAAAACATTTTTTTAAGAGGAAATTAATTTAATTGTTTTAATACCAGATCTGTATTTTGCAGTATAAATATACAGCCTAATATTATGCAAAATCAGTAGAAAAACAAGCGAGAAAATCATAATTGTTTTTTAAAAGACTTTTGAATTTTTTTGAATTTTTCATATTTTTATTATTATTATTATTATATTATGACCTGTCCTTTTTTTTTACTGGGTTGGACCCTACCCAACCATATGGGCTGGATCCAGCCTAGTGACCATAAGGTAATTATCATGGCATTCCATATAGAATGCAGTGGCCTGGGGGTGGTTTAAGAGGAGAAAAGGAAGGGAAAACTGGCCTTGTTGGAGGAGAAAAGTTGATGGTGGCATTCCTGGTGGTGCAGGGAAGACCGATGAGTGGCTGGTGGAGGCGCTGGTGGCGGAGACGTGACAAAAGAAGAGGTGGCGAGGAGAAGAAAAATGGAAACCATGAAAATGACTGATTTTTTATTCAGACTTTGGCTTTTGATTTTTCCTCCTTCATGCCATGAAATCCACCTTTATTTATAGAGGTTAGAAAAGGGATATTTTTCTTTAATGGTGCCAAACCTTGGCCCTTAATTCAGCCCGAAAGGATCTCAACTGTTGATTCAAAGTGATCATTATGAAATGTCAAAGTTGTTGCAAAAGGTTGGTGAGGTTAATTACTTTGGAGCAGTGATATAATTGTTTTGGTGTCAATCCACCAAAAAGAACCACACTAAGGTGTCATACCATCATTTGCGTGCAAGTATTGTCAAATTTGGTGAAGAGATGAAGCATTAAATGCCTTGGGAATGATGCCACTCGAGCAGTTTTTCAGGTAAAATAAAGAATAAAAATGAAAACGGCGTCGTTTTGGGCTTTTTAGGGTTTTAATTTAGAGTTTTGACCAAAGTTTAATTTGGTCCTTCATCTTTTATTTCTTTTAATTGCACCCATAATTGACCTTAAACTTCCAATTTTATGCAATTTTCCCCCTGTCTAACTTTAATTTAAGCCTCAAATTTCAGCGCCTTTTTCACATTAATCCTTGGTCTTGGATTTATACAATTTGACTCTCAATTGACGATTAAACTTTTAATTTTCTTCAATTTCACCCCTAATTTCAATCATTAGAGTCCTTATAGTTCGACTTCTTTTCAAAATGGTCATCGACTATGAATTTCTTTAATTTATCCCTTACTTGACCCTAAAACATTGATTTTCTTGCAATTTTACCCCTGATTTTTACCAATTGACTTTGTAAAAATTCAATTTGGTCTCTTAAAATTCCAATCTTCTCAATTAAGCTCAAATTAGGCTTCAAACTTAATTTTTCATCAATTAAACCCTTAATAAAATTAATTTGACTCATTTAAAATATAATTAAGTATTTGAACCTAATTAAATCATTCAATTGAACCCAAATTAATTCTTAAAAATAATTAAACTTTAATTTGGTCCATGATTAAATCAAATTGGCCTCTTAAAAATCTAATTATGTTCCTAGATTTAATTTTTATGCATATTCAACCAATAATAATTTAATTTGCTCTTGAATCTATATTGTCTCTTTAATTTTTTTTACTTTAGCCAAAATATCAGTCCCCTTGCTATTATGATTTTATTTTTTTATTTTTATTTTGGAAAGAAAAAAGGTAAATATTTTACGGAATAACCCAAAAATGGGTTATGACATAAGTCATGAGACCCTAATATCTCTATAGAAAAAAGGTAAATATTCGAACTATTAAACCCAATTCTCAATTAACCCAATGTTGAAGGATGAAATTAAAATAAAATTCAACTAAAAAATTGAGTCGAGTCAATAAGGATTAACCTGCCAAACCTTGGTCATGATAGTAGGATAACTCCATAAAAAGCAAATTGAAACAAGTTACAAAGCTCAATTCTCAATCAACCCAATGTTGAAGAATGAAATTAAAAAACAAAATCAATTAAAAAGAGGAAAAAAACACCCACCACACTTGTGAATCAGGTCATAAGACTGTGATAACTCCATATAAAGCAAATGAAAATAATTATAAACCTCAATTCACAATCAACCCAATGTTCAAGGATCAAATTGAAAAAAAAAGAATATTCAATTAAAAAAGGAAAAAAATACTAGAGTTAATCTAGTTAACCTGTAAAACTTGTGACCCGAGTTATAAGACCGTGATAACCTATAGAAAGCAAAAAAAAAATTTATAAAGTCCAATTTTCATTCAACTCAATATTGAAGGATGAAAGTTAGGAAAAAAAAAGTTAATTAAAAAAAGGACAAATAAAATGACCTGAGTCAACATGACGAACCTGCAAAACTCACAACCCACGTCGTTAGATTAGGAAAACCATATGAAAGCAAATCAAAATAAATTATAAAGTCTAATACCTAGTAAACTCAATGTTGAAGGATAAAATCTAAAAAAAAAAAACCAAGTTTGAAATTTTAAAAAAAAAGTCCTAAAAATTTTTAAGGATTGAAGTAAAGAAAGTCCTCAACAAATAAAATTTCTACAAAAAAAAACTAAGAATAAAAATTAAAAATAAAAAAAAAGATAGAAATTGAAATACCTACAACAAAGAGGACCAAAATGTACTTTTCAATGGAGGAGAGAAAAAAAAAAGGCCTATCGACGATAAACCATCTCATCACTAGTGACATGCGTCACACAAACAGGGAACGGACATGGTGGTGCTCCTAACAACACGAATAAAGGGCATTTTTTTGCCATTAAAAGAAATAACACAAGTTGCTCAAAGTGCGCGGGCACCTCTTACTCGCCTACACGTCTGCCACATACGCCAACACTATTTTCAATTTTAATAATATTTAATCTATGAAAAAGGACCAAATTGCCCTTTAAGAAACCAATAATATAATAAACTACCATGAAAAGAGAAAAAGGTCCTTGTATGCATGTTTTAAATTTTTTTTTTCGAGGGTAAAATTGTTATTTCACTACACTTTAAAAAGTGAAAAAGACATAAATACCTTTGTTTATCAGTTACAAAAACTGTCTTAAAGGGTAATTGAGTTATTTTATTGTGCTTAAAAAATCAACAAAGACACATATACCCCTAGTTAACCCTTTAATGACTAATGTGTTGTGTGGAAATACCTAAATACCCTCAAAACCAGGACTTTTGATTTTTAAGGAGGGCAAAGACATCATCATACTTTTCCAGTGAAGAATACAAATGAATATGTGTTTACAATGGTCTTTCATGCCCAATTAGCTTTTGAGTTGTGGTTAACCCGCACTGCGTTGTTGGCTAGTAGATTGTATTTTGAAACATGTAAAATGGTTGTGTAAATAACATAAATTTTAAACGGCAGTATTATCATTAGAGAACATTTTAAAGTTTTTGTTTGCGTAAGAAACAATAGAAGTTCTAAAAGCTGCTAGTTGTACTAAGGACACATGGTTTTTTTCTATTAACAAATGATAAAAAAAAAACACAAAATGAGAAAAAGCCCTTCATAGATTGAGTCTTGTAGGTTGGTGTCCTTGTAAAAGGCTAGAGGTGTCCTTCGATTCAATAGTTCTGTAACCAGAAGCAAGAGGTAAGTATAATATGAGGTGAAGTATATAAAGTAGCAAGTTATAACTGAAAGGTATTAGAATAGGAAACTGAGTGGGCTTTTTGTGATATGTAAAAGAACAATTATTGAGTATTGTTGTATTTATAGAAATTATAAATATTGTATATTTGTTGAATTGGCTAGGTTTCTTTATTTTGAGAATTATGAGTGGTAGGTTAATTTTGATCTTTTTTTTATGGTGTTCAATCGATGGTGAGTGAATTCTTGTTAAAAGAAAAGAGTATTTAAACGATAACATCTATATTGCTTTTTCCCTTTCAATGTTCTTGATGTCCCTAGTTTTCACGCAAGCTGACAAATCACGCTTTTCATCGAAATAATCTCTGATCTTTTAATTTTCCATTTCAAACCCTGTAAAATTAAATTAAAAGCTAATGGGCAAAAATTAGGTTACAACAATAATTGTAATGTATGAGTAGGAAATATTCATTTTTAAAAAGGTGTTTTGTTGTGTCAATGATAAGTTCTTTTTTATACTGTAAGCTTTCTCCTTACAACATAATCTTTTCTAGGGGTTGAATGGCTTTTAATTTACCAATTACATGTGATAACAAAGAAAAGGATGAAACCAATAAGAGAAACTCATTTATATCTATATTAAATAAGCTTCATTATAGGAAATTCTATTGTAAATTAAATTAGAATGTAAACATCATGCAAAAATAAGCTATGAGTATAGATGTTTCATCGAATCTAGTGACAATGGTACTGAAATCAGTAAAATTGAAGTAATATCTTGGAATTTGTGGCAAGATATAGTCAATGATTGCTTCATGATTAATCCCCACATAACACCGATAAAGAGACGTGAACAAGAAATATAGAATATGTCACAAAGCTTGTTTAATTATTCAATAAGTGAGTGTAGTTTAATGCAGAACCAAAAGGTATAAACAAAACTTTACACACACAATAATAATTGTTCAAATCAAAATTTGTCAAAACAAAAACTTAAATACAAGCTAAATAACCCTATTTATAATAGGTAAAAACATCCTAAATAATGCCAAAAGAAATTAAATAAAAAAGGGAAAAAAATCTTAAATCCATTAGGAGACTAATACAGTTCTCGTACAATAGCTTTTGGACCTTATCACAAAATATTTTTGATGTCTAATTGCCCTAAAATTTTAACTCAATATAGAATAAGACATCTAAAAACTTCTAATAAACTTTTAGTCTGATCCAACAGTTAGATAAAAAATTATGATTGCTAGAGTAAAACTGTACATTAGAAAAAATAAGTTTCTAATTGCTGTGATTAATTAACCCATGAAATAGATGAATCATGCCTCTTTTTTGCATCATTTAAATTGACTAAGATCTAATCTTCACTTGTTGATATTGCCTCATTAAAATCCATATTAGCCACAGTATTCTGAATAAGCCCATTGAATGCATATTTGAGCTTTTTTATAATTGATCTTGTTATTGCCCAATTGGATAGTCTTGATCCTATCAATTTGTACCTTTTTTATTATTATTTAAAGGTTCGTGCTATGATTTTTATTCAATTGAATGCTCAAACCCACTTATATAAGTATTGTTGTATTTTTTATTTAAGTACTCCTTTTTTTTAATTTATGAAAAAAAATTAGTTTTAAAATATATTTATTTTTTTAGACATTATAGAAAAAAAGTTCCAAATTAATCATAATTATTTAATTTTTTGATTGGTGATTTTATTAAAAAAAATCAAAACAAAAAAATTTAAAAAAAAGAGTAAATGTTAAACAAATATGATAGAAAAAATAATATAATAAAGGTATACATTGTTTTTTTAGATTCAGTTGAAAAAAATAATAATCATATCCTTCACTACTATCATTAACATTGATAAGGAACGCAGCATATCACGTTATCCTCCTTGATTGTAGGAAATAATTTAGCAGAATATTTAGGTGATTGTTCTGATAGTTAGTTTCCTCCTATAATTATATATGCACATTCCTATATAAATAAACCTCTCCACCGCATAAGAAAGTATGGCTTTACAATTACTATTGTGGTATCAGAGTAGTGTAGGATTTACATCCATCGATCCAATGACTTCAATTGCTCTAAATTCTTCTATTTCTCTTCAAAAAATGTTTCATATAATCACCATCAAGCTTTCTTCTACCAATTATCTTCTCTGGCAAAATCAGATTCTTCCACTTCTTAGTTCTCAAAACCTTTGTGGCTATATTAACGGTTCTCTGTCTAAGCCACTTGGACATATCCTTTCTGATTCAATTAGTATCTCAAACATGCTACCTGGAAATCATCAACATCTACTTATACTCCTTTTTTCTCTAACCGAGGAAGCCATGGTTGAAGTCCATGGTCTCTACCTTTCATGCAGTATGGACAACTCTTGAATCTGCTTTTAGTTATCAATCTAAAATTCATGAAATTTATCTTAAAGATGACTTGCAACATTTAAAATGAGGATCTTGTAGTGTTACTGAGTACTCTCATTCCTTTAAAGCACTTTGCAATCAACTTAATGCCATAGGTTCTCTTGTTGATGAAACAAATAAAGTTCATTGGTTTCTTCATGGCCTAGGCTTTAAGTTTGCAAGCTTCTCAATTATCCAGCTATCTTTTCCTCGTTTTCCTTCCTTTTGAGATCTTGTCTCCAAGGCTGAAAGTTCTGAATTTTTTGAAAAATCACTTGAAACACTTGTTATCTCATCTGTTGCCTTCGTTGTCGCCAAAGGCAACTTCAATTCAACACGTAATGGAGGCTTTTGTAAGTTTCATAGTAGGGGAGGAGGATATTTCATTCCTAGTCACGGCAAGGGTCGTGGTAATTATTTCGACGTTGCTAAATATGTCACAACATTGAACATATAGTTGCTCACTACCCTAATCGTTATGTAAAGGCTACTAACCTTAAAAACATTGTTGAATCCTTCTCTCACTGCTCCTAAACCGACACAGTAGCTGACTGGTACACTGATACTAGAGTTGTTGCATTTATGACGCCCGACTCTTTTCAACTGGACAAGGTTCAATCTTATAATGGTAAGGATTGTGTAGTAGTAGGTAATGAAGCCTCTTTGTCGATTACCCATGTTGTTACTCTTTCCCCACCTCTAAACATTAAACTTTTAGATGTTTTAGTTGTTCTCCAACTCATAAAAAATCTATTATCTATTAGCAAATTAACTTTTGATTATCTCTTATCTATTAATTTCATTGATACATCGTTTATCATATAGAACTACAATACAGGAAAGGTGGTGGCAATCGGTGGTCATCGTAAAGATGGTCTTTATGTGCTAGAACGTAGTCAATCCACATTTGTTTCTTCTCTTAAAAATAATTCTCTATGTGCCTCATATGATATATGGCATGCACGTTTAGGTCATGTTAAATAAAAAAAGTTATCTTTCTGTTACTTCTTTATTGCCCCCTCATAACTTGTATATTGCTTCTCAAACTACTAAAAGTCATAAAATTCCTTTTAATGCTAATGATCAACGTGCTCCCCATGTTTTGGACCTTATTCACTATGATATATGGGGCCCTGCTCATGTTATGTCTTCATCCAATTTTTGTTATTACATTATATTTATCGATGATCATTCGCATTTCACGTGATTTTATCCCATGACATTAAAATCTTAAGCCTTTCTGATTTTTAAGCAATTTCAAACTCTTGTTGAGGTTTAGTTCTCATGCAAAATTAAAATTTTTCAAAGCAATAAGGGAGCTGAATTTACGATCAATCAATTTCAATCTCATCTTCTTGCTTCCGGCATTCGTCACCAAATGTCTTGTTCCTACATCCCTTCTCAGAATGGTCACGTTGAATGTAAGCATTGCCACATCACTGAAACTAGTCTTGCTTTGTTATTCCATTCCCAGGTTCCTTTATCACATTGGGTTAAAGCATTCAGTACTGTTTTTTTTACCATCATTTGGTTGCCCTCGTCTGTTCTTGGTAACCTTTATCCCTATAAAGTTTTGTCTGGTAAGCCACCCACATATGTTGATTTCCATCCCTTTGGTTATTATGTGTTTCCTTACTTACTAGATTATACCTCTCATAAATTTGTTCCACGTAGCACTGCTTGTATTTTTCTTGGCTATAACATGTCTCACAAGGGGTTTTGATGTCTTGATCCTTCTACATAGAATATTTATATCACTTTTCATGCCTGATTTGATGAGATTAATTTTCCATTTGCTAGTCCTTCCTCTTCCTGCGATCCCACATCACTAGATATTTGGATTTTTTCTGAACTTATTGTGCCCTCTCTTCCTTCTGAAACTCGGCAATCTTCTCCATCACTTTCTATTACACCTTCTTTATCATCTTGTGTTTCTTGTACTAGTAACCTTTTTGGTGATTTTGTGCAGCCTTCATCGTCAGGTTCTACTGCCATAGTTGATTCCACAACAGAAGCCCATCTCTTCTCCTACTGCAGCATCATCCTCATCTATTGTTTCTCTGCCATCAAACTAACCTGTCATTCCTTCTACAGCTTCTTCTAACCATCATCTGATGATCACTAGAACTAAGGCTGGTGTCTTTAAGACTAAACATCACTCATATATTTCCTCCCTATTGCCTTCGTCGTTGGTCCACGCCTTACTTGCTGCTATGGATGAAGAATTGGATGCTCTTTCCTCTAATGACACATGGGTCTCGATTCCTCATCCTTTCCACACTAATATTGTTAGATCCAAGTGGGTCTTTCGTATCAAATACTTAGTTGATGGCACTGTTGATCATCTTAAAGCTTGTCTTGTTGCTAAAGGCTATTCTCAACTTCCTGGTTTGGATTTTCATGACACCTTTAATCCTGTTGTTAAGGCCTCCACTATGTGTCTTGTCATCTCTTTTCAAGTGTCTTATCATGGCCTCTACATCAATTAGATATCAATAATGCATTTCTCAATGGTTTATTGACCAAAACTATCTACATGGAGCAACCTCTTGGTTATACTGATCCACGATTTCATCATCATGTCTGTAAGCTAAGAAGGTCCTCAATAGCTTGAAGCAAGCCCCCCGGGCTTGGTTCCATCAATTCAGTTCCTTTTTACTTCATCTTGGTTTCACCTGCAACACTATTGACTCCTCTATCTTTGTCTATGCTAGATCCAACTTTATCCTCGACCTATTACTCTATGTTGATGATATTGTTGTCACTGGCAACAAAACTCATTTCCTTCAGAATTTTATTCAACAACTTCATCGAGAGTTTTCCACGAATGACTTGGGAACATTGAATTATTTTCTTGGTCTTGAGGTTTCCTCCTTTGCTAATGGCCTTTTCTTGAGCCGAGTAAAATATGCTCATAATATCCTTGCCTGTGCTCAGTTACTTGATTGCAAGCCAACAACAACTCTCATGGTTGTTTTAAAACAGTTGTCCAGCGATGGTGATGCCTTCACTAATCCTACACTGTATCATTCCATGGTGGGTGCTTTGCAATACTTAACTATCACTCATCCTGATCTTACTCATGCTGTCAATTTTGTCAGTCGATATATGCAATCTCCCACGGTGCATCACTTTCAAGCCCTTAAATATATCCTTCGGTATGTTAAGGATACTCTTCATTATGGCCTTTATTTCTCTTCCTCTTCACCTACTAGTCTTACTGCCTACTCTGACGCTGATTGGGCTGGTTGCCCTGACACGCGTTGCTCCACCTCTAGTTACGCAATTTTTTGGGTGACAATCTCATCTTGTGGAGTGCTAAGAAACAACCTACTATTTCTCGTTCTAGTTGTGAATCTCAGCATCGTGTGTTGGCTCACACAGCTTCGAAAGTTGTTTGGATAACTCATCTTCTTCGTGACCTCAAAGTTTCCTTATCTCACAAGTCGTTACTCCTTTGTGATAACAAGAGTGCGATTTCATAGAAAAGGTCGAAACACATTGCTCTTGATTACCACTTTATTCATGAGTTAGCAACGTCAAGGGTTATTCAGCCTCAATCTATGCCATCTCACTTGCAAATTACTGACATATTCACTAAGAGTCTCTCTCAAACGCTATTCACATTCTTTTTCTCCAAGCTTTGTGTTCGTGTCAATCCCACACTCAGCTTGCAGGGGGATGATAAGGAAAGCAACATATCACGTTATCCTCCTTGATTGTAGGAAATAATTTAGCAAAATAATTAGGTGATTGTTCCTATAGTTAGTTTCCTACTATAATTATATATGTACATTCCTATATAAATAAACCTCTCCACCACATAAAAAAGTGTGGCTTTACAATTACTATTAAACATGATATAATCATAAAGCAACTAGAAACCATAAGAGAAACAATACACCATTTCAATAAACAAACATGAATTAAGAGTTATATTTCAATAACTTTTAACAAATCAACCATTTTTTCTTCAATATGATCTCTTTTTTTGTGCAAAGCTTAAAAGATTGGGTATATAGATGATGGAAGCAATTTTTTGAAAGATACAAAATTTGGTTTTTTTTTTTCAATAGTGTTTGAAATAGAATTGATTGTATTTTGAAACTAATATTTTTGTCATCAATGAAAAAATTGAACAAAATGAATACTTAAATAATAACTAAATAAATAAAAACAGTACAAACTTTTCAACCAAAAAAAAATTGTTATAAGCACTTAAATTAAAAAAAAATAACACAACCTTTAAATTTTAAGAATATACTAAATCATTAGTATTTAATTTAAATTTAATAAATATGAGTGTCATGTTAATATAGAATCTCGATTATAATTTATGTACAGTAAATATGAATTAGAAAACTGTAGTTTTCCTCACAAAACATTGTCAATTGCTACAATGTTTTTTCTCATGGGGTTTTTTCCTTCCAAAATTATCTTTGTTGGGGTTTTTTTTTAATATTAAGTTGGTAGAGAATTTAGCTTTGTGATTTTTATTATTTTTATTAACAGAAAAGGTAAATCATGTGGCGAAAGCCCTGTATCTTTCCTCCCAAAACATTGTGGATTGCTACAAATCATTTTGTTCAGTCTCTAAGTTTTTTATCACCAACACAACTTTTTTTTTTCTTCATGAAATATTGGCTCCATCATACCTTTAGTTTCTATTTCTTATCTAGCGCTGGTTCACAATTATAATACCATCAAGTATATTTGTTTTATAAACCCGCGGCAACGCGCATGCATGTCATCTCGTTCTTCTGTATCCTAAACCATGTACCCGCTTTACTTTAGTAAAGCAATTGCCCCCACTTTTTTTTTCTTAATTCTTTTTTAATTTCATCATTTTTTATTTAATTTGATTTTCATACCTTTTCTTACCAGTTAATTGGATTATTTTTAATTTGATCAAGTCAGCTGAGTCACGTTAGAGCAACTCTCACACATTTAATTTAAACATGAGCTGGGCAAAGAGTCAAGTTGAAGAGGTTTTAAGGTTGATCTACTAGATCGGATTTAATAACAATTTTAAATAGTTCTCTATGACATGAATATTTTTTATTATGTTAAAACAAATTGATTTGGTCCGTTATGTAGTGCGGATATATAAACTATAACAAGTCAATTAATTGTTAATTGAAATTAAAGAAATCTAAAAGAGCCTAGTTTTCAATTATAGCATGTGAGTAAATTCATTTTGGATTATAATAGTGAAATTGTGATTTTGCCCTTCACTCCAAGATCATTATGTCGTTCTAGGATTAAGGTAACTATAGGGGGTGATTTAGGTGTCTCACTAATTTTTTAAAAAAATACAAATAAATTCAAATAAATATAATAACCAATAATATAATTAAAGTGCTTTAAGTAAAGTAATAAATGAGAGAATTTGCAAACTCATTTTTAACATGGCTCGGCAAGCCTAGATCCCCATCTCAAGTACCAAACCATACTTGAATATTATTTTCTTTAACTTATCCAATCTTTATAATTCAATGACCATTTAAATCCACACCAATATTTTTATACCATTTAAAGATATTTTATTTTCAAGTTTTTTCTCTCACTTAAAGATATGTTATCTTCAAGATTTTTCTCTTCGTGAAAATACTTTCACTAAAATCAAGAGTTTTCCCCTAACTCTCAAAGATTTATAAGTGTGATTTATAAGTGAATATTACAATTGAAACTTTTAGTATCTTAATATCTCACAAGATAACACTTATAGGATTAATAGAATGAATATTTTTCCCTTGGACTTCTTAATTGATTTCTTCACGAAATCCTTCATGTTTTTTGATATATTCTTTGAATAAAATTGTTTAAAACTTATTCTCAACAAAGCATGTTATTAGTCTAATTTTTGTTTTATTGTTATTAACAATATATTTTAAAACATGAATATTTGACCTCAAGGTGAACACATCAAACCTTGCATGGGGGTATGATAGTATTTTTTTTAATGGTCAAAAAGTCATTTTTTAATTGGATACGGGCAAGAAGGTCTTCACACATTAATTCATTGTAGTAAAATTTCTAGGCATGTCTTTAAGGGCTTTATCATCTTTTTTTTAGAAAGTCGAATCATTGATCTAACCTTGGCTACTAAAAAAAATAGCATTAAGGGGATTTTAGTCTTTTACTTAATTGAAACACAATTAAATTACTTCATTTCCCTTCAAATTAAAAAAAAAAAAAACTTGCCCTTCGATTAGGGGTACTTTAGTCTTTTAGATTTGGTGATTTTGTAATTCTCAAGTTTCATTAAGGGTGAAAGGGCTTTTTGCTAAATAAGAAAGTTAAAAAAACTGGAGGTGCGTGAACAGTAGTCGCAGGCTTCGAAGAGCGCATGCGACGCCATCTAATAGATGAAAGCCTGCTTCCGTGGTGGTCACCAAAGCATCACGGTGGCCCCTCCACAACTAGGTAGCATGTGTGATCTAATTGTCTCAAGTTTGACGCATGTGGCCTTTTCTTTCTTTTTTCTTTTTCCCTCTCTCCTTTTTTATTTTCATGTTAGCCCTCCAAATGCTCAAAGCAGCCTTTCAATTTTATTTTTCTTAAGATTCATTTTGTGTTTGTAAGATTACTATTTGTTTTATTTGGAATAATTTATGAAATTATTTTTTTTCAATTTCATCCCCCATGTATTTTTTCATCTATTAAGTTTGGTCCCTATTTTTTTAATTGCTATTTGTTTATATCTAAAATGGTTTTTAAAATTGTTTTTCTATTTTACACTTTCATCATTCTTGAGTTTTTTCCCTATCATATATTATCCTTTTTTTTAATTGCTATTTTTTTTACCTTGAAAATCTTTAAAAATTGATTTTTTTTATGATTTTATCCTTTAACATTTTATCGGTCAGGTGTTTAGCTTCTTGATTGAGCTTAAGTCTAGAATTTAATGAGTTGCAGGTTTGAAAGATTAACTTGGGTTTATAAAGTTTACTTAGGTTTACTTTGTTTTTTTTTTCTCTTGTCTTAAGCTTATTTTTTGCCATTTTCATTCTCCATCATTTTTTTTCACTTTTTTATGGGTTCTTTAGTCGTTTTCAAAATAACACAAATTACCTCGAGTTTTGTCTTTGTTAAATTTAGTTTTTTTAAAAAAAATTAATTAAATTAAGTTAATTGGTTTCATCTTTCAACATTAAATTGGTTAGATGTTAAGCTTTTTAGTTAAGCTCGAGTCTAAAACTTAACAGACCGTGAGAATGAGAGATTAACTTGTGTTTAAGAGGTTCACCCAAGTTTGCTTGATATCTTTTTTTTTTTTTTAAGCTTATTTTCCTCTAGTTTCATCCTCCAATATATTTTTTTTATTATTTTTATGGGATTTTTTAGTTGTTTTGAAAATAACACTGGTTATCTTGGTTTTTTTTTTGTTGAATTTTTTTTTTTATAAAGGTATTTTTAATTAAATTAAATTAATTGATTAAGAATAAGTATGAGATGATTGTTTTATGGTATTTTATTTTATTTAATTTTTATGTTGTTATTTTAATAGTATGTGCAGTCTCTTTCAATTATCTAAATTAATCTAACCTGGAGTGTAAATCGCGTCATCTAGCTAGTGGGCAACTACATGAAGTCATGAGTTACGTCCAAAAGACCTTTTTAAAAGATTTGCACAATTAATTAAAAGTATCAATGCAATAGCACAATTAAAAATAAATAATAAAATAACATAATTTATATTTGTCACAATTGAAAAGCAGCACGATTTTTACTATTTATGATAACCACGCCCAATAAAAATATTAAAAAAAACTTTAAAAACACACCAAAATTCTAATCAACAAAACTCTAATTATAATACCACAAATATCTTAAAATATATATATATATATATTTTCAATGAGATAAATCTGACCCGAGTAAACTGAACTTCACACCTAAAAAAGAAGGGTGACTGTCTTGTCCGACGGCCGTGCACACATACGCACCATAAGAAACCACAAACAAACAAATTTGACAGACAAATATTTGCTGGATTACACCCTTTAATTGTCTGCACGGCTCCTGAAATTAGTTTCTTCTATTACAAGAGAAGATTAAAAAAAGAAAAAAAGAAAAATATCGCGGCAAATAATGATGACCGTTGAAAGA
>Ga0325410_1001938_pt1 | contig 23124 bp, 12 predicted proteins | sample PopdelMetagenome_16_FD_206182 | JGI IMG/M metagenome (GOLD analysis project Ga0325410, IMG submission 206182) | Populus deltoides microbial communities from Bellville, Georgia, United States - Xylem-PdIQD-R3 | ecosystem: Host-associated > Plants > Phyllosphere > Stem > Wood/Secondary xylem...
AAAGTGAACAAGATAACAAATATAAAGCATGTTAGTATCCAACATTAAGGTCCATGTTAAGTTTATATTATACTTATTCTTACACCATTAGTGTACCCTTTTCACCTTGACATAATTAACCTAGCTAAACATAATGAAAGAAAGAAACATAAATAAACAAGATAAGAACATAAATGAGAAAGAAGTTAACTAAGTAAAGAAAAGGAAATGAAAGGCATAAACAAGAGATTAATATAAACAAAACTTAAGTTTTACAAAAGATAGAGCAAGATTATTATCTTGATCTGAACACCAAGATGCCTAAATACATGGCAAATACCTCCTTTTATAGGCCAAAATTCAAAACTATTGATTTGTTGACTAATTGATGAATAGGTGGCCACATCTTACCTTGGTGACAATTCTTATCTTCGTGTCTGCCAAAAACATCATTGATAATGTCATAATTTGAACAGACTTAAATCATGAAAGTTCTAGGAAATTGTCTCAGCTTTTCAGGATAAAAATTTGAGATCATTTGGACTTCTAGAACTCGAGATATGGTCTGAAAACTAGACAGTGTCTGGGCTGCAGGACAGATTCAGACTTCTTTGTTGTTGCTATAATTTGGACTTGAAAATGGCCTTTTTAAATCTTGGACTCCACATGAAAGTTGTAGGCCTATGTCTTAACTTTCAATCTATATAAAGTAGACCTAAATCTGAGATCTACAGCTCCAGATATGACCCGATTACCGAACAATGTTCCAGTTTGGGCTGCAACAACATCTCTTTTCTAAGTTTGGTCATCTCTTTGTCCTTTCAATTTCAGTACTTCAACTCATCAATCAATTCTTTCATTTACGTGATAGGCCTGTATTTAAGATGAACATTTACCATAAATTAAAGGTATCTTATATTATTAGATATGTTATGATAAAACATGCTTTAGTTAAGGAGTTATTGATACTTCAAGTGCAAAATGATGATATAAAACCTTGATAAAAATGCACTTTTAAGTACTAATCAGGTTTCATTGGTACCGGCATTTTGGATGACATTGATTAACTATCCGGGTTTGGATAGCTAATGGTATCAATAGGGTTCCATTGCTACCAACATTTCATATGACATTGATTAGCTATCCGAGTTTTGATAGCTAATGGTATTGATGGGGTTTCATCGATACCGATATTTCTTAAATTGATTAGTCGATCCCGAGCAATTGGGTGACTAATGATATAAGTAAAGACTACTAACATCGGTATGGCTACTCCTGGTTCAGTGAGAAAGAGAAGTTGATTAACTATTCGGGGTTGAGAATAGTTAATGATATCAATGGATCACATTAGTATCGACAACCATTTCTGATGTGATTAGCTACTCCAGGTAAGGAGGCTAATGATGTCAAGGGTTCTTGACATCAGTAACTTTGATGGTAAACCAGATATGAATAAGATTTGATTAACTATTATAAAGAAGAAATAGTTAATAATACCAATCAGTTGTATTGATATCGGCACATAAATGTAATTGATTAGTCTAACCCAATATTGGGAGACTAATGAGATTTATTAGTGTCCATAATTACCTTCCATAAAATGAAAAGGGAAAATATTGATTGGTTTTTTCCAAAAGAATAAGATAAGCTAATGATACAAAGAGAGAAATATCTTGGTATCAAGTGAAAATTGATTTATAAGGAGAAGGTGTTCGAAAACCATTGAGTTTTGTTGAGATTTTAAGATGAAATTATTCTTGGCAAATAAGATAGGATATTAGATAGATATTGGTAATAGATGGAAAAGTATGTTGTAAAAAAGGTTTATGCCTAATTTTATGTGTCAAAAGAGATTATATGGAGATTATTACCTGTCATTGTTATTATTTGTTATTACCTTTTTATATTTATGTGTACACGTTAATTTATATTTTCAGGTCCATCAGGGTCGTGTCAAGAATGATATTGGTTTAGTTACCTTTTGTTTTTGACCATGTAATTATTTATAAATTAAGAGTCTTATCTCCTAAAACTTGAAATGTAATATTAATCCGTAAATTTGAATGTATGACTTTAATCTAATGTTTGTAACTCTAAGTACCTATTTAACCTGTATGTTTATAGTTGAAATCGAATCTTTCACTTGAATTACATTATATGATGTTATTGAACAAGATGTGTTATGTTGATGATGATGAGTTGGGTTGAGATCCAGGATGATTGGATCGGAATGTGAAATAAAATTAGAACTGTAATATGATTTTGTCAATAACTTGGGACCTCCCAGTATAGAAGAGACTCTGCTGAAATTTTGGTGGAACCTGTTTTTTTTAAAAAACATTTACCTGAAAATTTCCAATGTATCGTGGAAAAAGAATGTAGAAATTTAGGGTTGTTACAAATTTTTTAAATATCTTTGGGTTTTTCCTTTGCACAATTAATCCAAGACTTATGATATTTTTATTCAATTCTAATAGTTAGTTAAAAATCAATTTAGAACTCATATAAATAATTTCAATGGACTGGAGATGCGAGTTTTGAAAACTAAATTTATATTTTAAAATTATAGACATTGTTTATCATATTATTTGTCCCCATATAGACAATCAAAATAGGGCCAAGGAACACCATCACTGATATATTGTTGAAATCAACCTCACCATACATAGACATGCTTCTCTCCTACAAACTTTATAGCCTTACGATTTTAAAACTGTTATTTTTCTCATCAACTAAATGCCTACACTAATTCTTTAACATCAATCTTGTTTTTTCAAAACTTTAAATCAACAATATGACTATGTTTTTTCTAAAGGTTTTTGGTTGCTTATGCTTCATTTTCTATGTTTATACAATAACATAAACTTGATTTTGTCTTTGCCTTATTTGTCTTCCTTTTATGGATATCTCTACTTATCATATCTTCGTCGTTCATCATTATATGTCTATAAGTCTTCTTCATTATACCAAGTCTACTTTACTAGTTTCCTCTTTGTTACCATAATCATTTCCTTCATGTCTTTCTATTATCGATTCTTTATAGATTAGCATTCTTGTGTCTATCTTATTACCTCATCTTTTTATATTGTCCTTTATCTTACTTAGTTTCACTTTGTCTTCTAGTTACAGGACTCCTCGTGATGCTCCATCTTTGGTCTTTTTTTTTTATGTCTTTTTATATGGTTCTCATTTTTTAACTTCAACTTAATCTTGTATTGTCTCTTATCATCTCTCTACATTATAAACTTTACTCATTATTCCTGGTCTCAATATTGTCATGGATAATAGCTCATCTAGTTCATTTTCTCCTTTGAATCTCCCACTACATACTCATATCCGCACACACCTCTTGACCTTTTATCCATGTCAGGCCAAACACTATCTTGTCTCATATATTTCTTTAGCTAAGGTTGTTTTACCCTATTTATTAGAATTTATTTGTTATATTAAGGCCAAATGACATTCTGAATGGAATTTAGCATTGGTCTCCAATCATATTTGGTCTTAGCTTTTTTTTTTTATTCCTATATGAATATTGCTAATTACAAATGGGTATATAAGATTAAACAAAAAAAAAACAATGAAACCATTAAATGATATAAAGCTTGATTTATAGCCAAAAGTTATCATCAATATGAGGGTATTGATGTAGAGGAGACCTTCAATCTAGTTGTCAAACTAGCTATACATTTTTGACTATTACTATTTCCTAGGGATGATCTATTCATTGATTGAATGTTCATTGTTGTATCGTGCATGTCATCGGTCATAAAAAAATATGATTAATAATGTTTAAGAGTCGTCACCTAGTATTATGATCACTAAGAAACCTAATAGTTTGTGAGAGTTTGGGTAAGTGGACTAGTTGTGTATGAAAAAAATACATCAGCCCAAATGCATCCTACCTATGGTCAGCTGCACTGTTGATTTATTGTTTTTTTTCTATGTTCATGTTTCTATTTATTGGTTTGTTTAAGATTCAAGAAAAGTCTTTATCAGTAAGAAGGTTCTTATCTTATTAGGCTAAAATCTAACCATTCTAAAGCCAAAAATTATGTAAAATACATATCTCAATTTTTTTAAAAATGATTTTTATGGTGTTTTTTAAATTTTGGTCAAATTCTAATGGATAATCACAAACTTGTTATGATTCCTATTAATTGATTTTTTTTCCAAGTATGATAAAAATGCAATTTGTTTATGAAATATGTATGACAATTTTAGAATTTAGCTATATGCACATGAATAAAACTTATTTTTGTATTATTTCCCAATAAGGAATTTTTTATTTTTGTATTTTTTCTGAAATTTTGGATAAAAAACATGTATATTTAATATCAGACAGTATCTTACAGTGTAAGTTTATAGCCCAAATATTAAATAAAATGGTTGGAAAATACACAAGGGACCTATAAATAAATTTAAAATGGTCCCCGAATTCTTTAGAAATTATTTGAGGTATGTTTGGTGAAAGCATAAATTATTGAATACTATGAGGTTGATTTGTAGCTAAAAAGTACAATTAACATGAGGATATTGACTTAGAAGTGACCTTTAGTCTAGTTGTCTAGCTAGTAACTTGAATATTTTTTTTATTGTTGTTTCACAGAGCTGGTTTATTCATCGATTAGATGTTCATAATACCCTTTTAATGGTTTTCTTGACACTTATGTTAACATGTAGCAACTTTTAGGTTTTGTTGATTCTTACCTTCCTTTTTATATATGCATACTTCATAGGTCTCTTTGTGGTCTTAAACATGCACTAAGTGCATAGTTTGACCAACTCTGCTAATTTTTATTGGGTTTCATCTTTTGTAGATGTCAAACTAACACTTTACTTCTTATATATAGATCCTTGACTATTTATATTTATATTCTAGTTTATGTTAATGATATTTATATCATAAGTAATGATATTTCTTCGGTAACTCAGTTGATTGCTTATCTTAGTGAAGAACTCTTTATTTGAGACTTGGATTGTCTGAGTTACTTTTCTTATATTAAGATATAATATATTTCTCATGGGCTATTATTATCCCAATCTCGCTATTCCTCTAGCACTATGCACAAGCCTGACATGTCCAATACTAACCAATTTTCATATTGATGATTGTTGGTTTTTGTCTTTCCACCACTTTTAACAATAATTCTACTTATTCTAACCCTATTGTTTATCATCAGGTGGTGGTTGAATGTCTTCAATGTCGTATTTTTACAAGGCTATATATTTCTTTTTTTATTAATAAGGTTTGACATTTCAGGACCATTAGATTACGATTAAACGAGTCTTCCTTTATGCTCATGGTACATCTTATTTTGGTTAATGTTTTACTATCTCTTTTAATATCTTACAAAATGGCTTTAGTGACTCTGATTAGGCTAGTAATATCTATGATTGAAAATCTATGGGTTTTTATATTATATATCTTGGCTGTAACCATTCTTTTGGAGGTCTAGTGAGTAGAAAATGGTTACTCGATCATCTACAAAGGTTGAATATAAAGATATTGTTAATGTTGTTGTTAAGTTATGATGACTATATTCCTTATTGTCTAAACATAGTTATCTATTCTCTTCTCCTTCTATTTTATGGTGTGACAATTTTAAAGCAACTTATCTAACGACTAATCTTGTTTTTCAATTACATATGAAACATATTGAAATAGATTTTCATTTTGTTAGTGATATATATGTGAAGAAAGGAGCTATAAGTTTAGTTTATTGCCACTGATATTCAAATAGCGAATGATATTACCAAACCATTGAGATCTTCTCGTTGTTTTTTCTTGATTCAAGTTGGTTGAGTGCTTCCATGTTTTCTAGTAATTTCTAGCTTGCACAAGTTATAGCCTTACAGGCCATCAATGAAGCTTATATGACGGTTCTCAATAATTAAGTTCAAGAGCATTTGGTTACTCTTTAAAGCTTGCTTTGATTATTCCTTTACTTACTTAAGTGCATGCCTAGTATATATTGAAGTTTTTGTTCTCGACAATAATGATGATTCACATGCATTTGTTGAAAAATTATGTCTCAATTACAAAATATAAATTTTTTCTTATCATAAATAATTGTCATAAGATTATTTATTTGAAAAAAATAAATAAAATTTTAGTTTTGTTAATTTTTTTAAAAATAGAAAGAACTTATTATTTTTTAAAATAAATAAATAAAATATTTGAGCATGTCAAGCTTCTATGTGGTTGGCTATAAGGAGCCAAGCCTACCCATGCATGGACCAAACACTCTAGGCCCATATAACGATGTAAAAACAAATCTATTAGAGTATGTGTTTCCTTTCTCCAGTGATGCATTAATCAATTTTATCTTATCTAGTGTTTGATTTGTCATCATAAATTAGAGAGGCACATCAAACCTTTTTAATATTATTATTTTGATTTAGACCAGACAATTTAAAATTAGCCACCTGGACAAACCTTTGAAAACCCATTTTAAATTTAAAACCTATTTTAATACATTTTAGAACCTTAAAAAATACAATCAAGTTCTAAAGTTATTTTTGAATTTAGGCTTGATCAACCTTCTTGGGCCATATAAATGTTTTTCATAGACTCTAATCTATGTGACTAATTAGGATTAAGTTTTTAACCATAATAGCTATCATGGAAATTAACAAAAAAGTTAATAGACATGGAAAGATCATCATAGACTCTCTCACTAGACATTATTTGATGTCTTTTCTTCTTTTTTTAAAAAATTCTTTTTGGGATTTTTCTCTTTCATTCACTATGCTTTTCAATTTTATCATTTCATGCTATGTTATTTTGAATTTGGATATTTGTAATAGTTTGTATTAACTTGCTATGGGGTTTTTAAGGAATCGATAAGATGTTTTGATTTTTTTTTTATTTTCAATATGGCAAAATAAATTTTGATTTTATTGCTTGAAAAATATTATAAATGAAGAGATCGAATTTGACATTATGTCTAAAATAGAGGGATTCTTTTTAATGTTTGAATCAAGTTTTTTTTTTCCTTTAGGATTGTGTTTTTTTTACACCTCTAGTTTTTTTAGATTTTGTTGTGGTCTAAAATTTTATTTTTCTTATTTTTTAGTTCCTAAGTTTGAGAGATGAGAGACAAAATCTCTAAAAAATAGTGAAGGAGAGAGAAAGTTAATGGTTGACCAAATTGCACTGATAAAACTATCTATTATTGGTATCTACATGTTTCATTTGACGATGAAGAGTTCTATTTAGGTGTTTTTTCTCTTTATCTTGTCAAAATAAGTATTTGTTAGGTTTAAAAAAAAGAATTAGCCCTACAAAGAGTGTTTATTAGGTGTATTCAGGAGAAAATAGGTTGAAAAAATATTTGTTAGGTCTAAAAAGAATTAGCCTTAATTTGTTTTCCACCTGGTAGAAAGCAAGGCTTCAAGATGATTTATTTTATTTATAGTTAGCCTTGAAACCCCATGTGCTTGACCTTTTCATTTTAAGAGCCATACGCAATAGCTCACCAAGGCTCAGTCGCCTAACCTTTTTTCTGCCTTTAAAATTTTAGATTTATATTGGAGACAACTTGCTAGGAAATCTAAAGGGTCACACGCATAAGAATCATTGGTCAGAAATTAAAATAGGATAATTACTCAAATGTGACTTGATTGTGAATAAGTTTTAGAAATTATGGAATAAAATGTAATTAATATAAGGAATTACAATTATAAACTTTGAAAAATTGAGTAAAGACTTGATTGAGTAAACTTCTAAAATTATCCTGAAATAATACATGTGATATTATTCAGGGGGAGAATTGATATTTTGTCATTTTTAGGGTTTTTAGGTTTTCCTATAAATAGAATGATATGCTTCTTATTTTCTAGGTTGTACGCAGTGAAATACAAAACACTTGAAAGCACATACAAAAAAAAGATAACAGTCAAAGGCATATAAATCTATTTATTCTAAAATTATTTAGGAGATTTCTTACCTATGATTTGTGTAAATTACCATAAGAGGTTAGACACATGGACGACTTATAATTTGCAACAACCCAACCTTGAAGCAATTATTTAAAGCTAAAAAGAATATTTGATCTTCAGGTAATCTTCATATAAACCCTAAACAACTCTAGATCTGTCTAATAAGATCTTGAGACTCATGAAGATTTTTAACTTAATTGTTTTTGCTGTATATATGTATTTCAGAAAACCCAACAACGGTATTGAAGCTATCATTAGACAATTACAATTGTTAATTATATGTTTGAATTGTTATTGATGTTAATTTTAAATTAATTTTATGTGCAAAATTAAGTTTTCCTAAATTTTGTTTTTCTCTTATGATTTTTCAAAAATAAAAAATGATTGGCTACAGTTCCCACTAGATTTGGCAAAAAGATTTGAATGTAGCTGGAATATATTAATTTTGGCTGGAATTACCAAGAAATAAAAAAATAAAGCGACAACATCATTGCCTCACCAGGTGTAGCACCTAGGGCGCTATTGCGTCAAATCTGTTAGATGCTGCCTTGTGCTGGCGGTAGATGTAGTGTGAGGCTATTACCTCGTGCTGCAAGCGACGCAGTGGCAGCCTTTGTGCCACTGTCGATGGTGTCGCCAATAGTGGGTAATGAGAGCCCACTTATAAGTACAGTAAAAGGAAAGAGACATGGAGTAGAATTACAATTTTGCCCTTATATATATATATGGTTTTTTCGGGGGAATTACAATTCTTCCCTTATGTCTTATACCTTTTTGCAATTTTATTTTTACAGTAAAATTACAATTCTAACCCTCTCACTTGTATTTTATTACAATAGGTATTTTGGGATATAATTATAATTATGCCTCTCCTTATATAAAAAAATGATTTTATATTTTAAAATTGAAATGTAAATTAAAGTAATTATGAAATAAATTTACATAATAGGATTAAGATTGAGTTAAAATTTTTAATTTATTTTTTTATTTTTGTAATATCTTAATAGGATTAGAATTTAATTAAAATGTTTAGAAAAATGATTTTTTTTAAATAAAAAGAGTTTTTAAGTTCGAAACTTTTATTTAATTAATCCTAAAATAGTTTAGTATCATAATAAGAATTTTAATATGATTAATTTTCTTATTAAATTTTGAAAGTTATTTCTCAAAGAAAATTTGTATTAAACAAATTTATTATGTTCGGAAAATTAACAAATTTATTTAATTAATCCATGCAATGAAATTTAATTAAAATAATAAATCACTTGTTTATATATTAAGTACATGTTGAAAACATGATTTGTTGTCTTCAAATTTTACATGCATAAAACTAGAATTTTATTCATGAATAACTTATTGAGCTACTCAAGGTTATCAATCAAATATGTTTAATGCTATAAAATCGATTCCTACTTAACGAACTTATATGATTTAGATGAGTTACTTATGATCATATAAGATTATATGCAATAGTTAAGTGAAATATATATGATATATTTAGACAGAGTTGTCATTTAACTCACCTAATTTAATTTATTTTGATTTGTTGAGTTACTTAAGGTCATATAAATTAAATAGGTTTCTAGCCCATTGGAAGATCTAATTGAGATTTCTTGAATTAATATTGAGGTATATTAATTTGTAGAAAAAAATAATAGGATACTAAATTATGATTAAAGATCTTATCTAAATTTAGTTTAAAGTATTTATGCATGAAACTAATACTCATTATCTTTACATGAATAGGTTGATATATTATCATGAGTAAAAATAAATATACCCCTACATAACATATTTGATGTTAATAAATTAACTAAATAAAATTTCTTGGACTGGTACCAAAATGTAAAAATTGTTCTCAAATAAGAAAGAATGTTATATGTTCTTGAAAACTCGATTCCTCTTGTTCTTGATGAGGACACTAATAACAAAGTTATGATTGATTATCAACTTCATATTGATGACAATGAGAAGGCTACATGTGTGATGTTAGCCACCATATCACTGAAATTTCAAACATAACATGGAAATATAGATGCTCATATAATAATTATGCATCTCAAAGAGTTGTTTGATGTAGCTAGTAAAACTATGAGGTATAAAACCTCTAAAGAATTGTTCCATTGTAAGTTGACATAGGGCTCCTTATTGAACTCCCATGTGTTGAGGATGATTGGCCATTTTAGAAATCAGATCAATTAGGCTTTATCATGGACCATAAGTTAAGCGTTTATTTGGTCTTGCAGTTTAAACATAAAAGCCTACTTGGAGCATCTAGAATGACAAGGGAACTTGTCATTATTATGGCAAAGAAAACCAATATTCTTGAAATCGTGAATGATAAAACGTTTATTGAAGCTTCTACTTCATATAAGTTTGTGATTAAATAAAGATAAAGTGAACATACAAGTTGGTAATGAAGAAAATGTTGTGTTAATTTTGTCAAGTGGGCTGATACTAGAACTTGATAAATGTTATTTTGTTTTAGCACTTTCTAGAAACATCATATCCATTTATGAATGGATTTAAATTTATTATTAAGAGCAAATGTTGCTCCTTTTATGATAATGATGTTTATTATGGATCTGGTAGATATACAAATGGTTTGCATATACCTAATCTTGAAATGTCTATGTTTAATATAAGTAGCAAGATGAACAAATTAGATAAAAAAATATCCATACTATTTATGGCATTGCAGACTATATCATATCAACGAAACAAGAATCACCATGTTATATAAAAAAAATGATATTTAATCCTTTTGATTATGAATCATATGAAACTTGTAAAGCTTGGTTATTGAGTAAGATGACAAAAACACCCTTTATTGAAATAGTAAAACATCTAATGAATTTTTAGGTCTAATATATACAGATATATGTGAATCAATAATGATTTATGTCATAGATGGATATAAATGTTTCATCATTGATGACCATGTTGGATATGGTTATATGTATTTAATGAAAGTCTAAATCATTTGAAATATTGAAAGAATTCATAAATGAAATTGAAATACAAATTAAAAAGGGTATTAAGATACTTTGAATGAATCAAAGTGGTGAATAATTTAACAAAGATTTTTAAGATTATCTAAAAGAGAATGAGATTCTCTCATAACAGACACCTCCTGGAACACCACAATATAATGGAGTTTTTAAAAAGAGAAATTACACCATATTGGATATGGTGTAGTTTATGATGAGTTATACAAACCTTTCACCTTTTTTAGGGGACTATGCCCTACAAACTACTCCTTACTTTTTAAAAAGAGCTTCATTAAAATATATTGATAAGATTTCATATGAGATATGAAATCAATCTTATCAAACTTAATGATTTGAGATGTGATATTTATATGAAGTGTATTGTATCCAAAAAGTTAGTAGCTAAGTTAGATAAATATAAGTTTATAAGATATTTAAAAGAAATTATTGAATATTATTTATATCATCCTGTTGAGAAAAAGTGTTTGTTTCAAAACATGTTACCTTTTTACAGAAAAAAGTTGTTCCTTAAAAGAGTAGTGAGAGGAAAATAAAACTTAAAGAAGTTTAAAAACCATAATCTAACATGCAAATACAACCCGAGTCTAAGGCTATAACATTGGATGTTCATCCTGAAGTTCAAAAAACATAAAAACTTTGTAGATCTTGTAGGACATGTCATGCACTAATGATACATGGATTTCTTATGAAAGCTAAAAATGACTAGTTGTTCATACTTGATGAGCGCATTGAACCAATATCTTATATTGATTATAAGAAATGGCTTGGGTCCATGAATTCTGAAATGGACTCTATGTACACCAACCAAGTATGAACTTTGATTGATCCACCTGAAGAGATAAAACTCATTGAATTTAGTTGGGTCTTTAAGAGAAAGACTAACATGGATATCAATGTACAAACATACAAAGCTAGACTAGTTACCAAAGGTTACAGACAAAGAATTATAGGTTGACTTTGATGAAACCTTCTTACCGGTAAATATGTGAAAATCTATAAGAGTTTTGCTTATTATATATACATACCATGATTATGAAATTTGACAAATGGATGTCAAAACTGTATTTCTAAATGAGAATCTTCAAGAAGATATGCATGTGACACAACCTAAAAGTTTTGAATTTAAATAATTTTTCAATAAAGTATGCAAGCTATAAAAATCTATTTATAGACTTAAACAAGCTTCACGAAGTTGGAATATTTATTTTGATGAGATAATCAAATAATTTGATTTTATTAAAAATATTTATGAGCATTGTGTTATAAAAAGGTTAGTGGGAATAGAGTTGTTTCTTAATATTATATCTAGATGACATATCTTTAATAAGAAATGATATTTTATTTCTCTAGTTAGTAGTTAGTAAAGATTTGGTTGTCCAAGAATTTCTCCATGAAGGATATAAGAGAAGCAACCTAAAAGGTTGCTTGAATGTCTTAATCAATCTACATAGATAAGATGTTAAAAAAATTTAACATAAAAGAATTCAAAAATAATACTTACCTATTTCACATATAATACGTCTCATCAAGGATATGTTTTCTAAAACACAAATTAAAAGAGATAAGATGAAAATGATTCCATATACTATAGATATAAGATCCATAATATTTGTGATGTTATGCACAAGACCAAATGCATCTTATACTTTGAACTTAACAAGTAGATATCAATTTAATCCAGGTAAAAGTCACTAGAAGATGAACTAGTAATTCATGATTATTTGGATGCTAGTTTTCAATCAAATATTGAAATTAAAAAATCTAATCTGGTTATATTTTACTCTTAATAATGGTACTAAATTGGAAGAGTTCCAAATAAGAGACCAAAGTGAATTCTACAACTAAAGTTGAGTACATCTATGCGTTTGAGAGGGTAAAAAAGGTTGTTTGAAGTTTGATGTTTTGTTAGCTGTCAATGAGGCTGCAACTTTGAAAATTGAAATCTTAAGCAATTTTTTTTTATTATTATTTGATGTTATTTGTCGTTGTTTCTAATTCAAACATGTTTGTTATTAATAATGTGGTTTATATGGACCAAAAAATATAAGTTCAGAGACCTAGAAGGTATTATTCTAGGTTTGGCAATAATCCATGTTTTCTGGGCAACCTAGGTTCCTATTCTTCATATTCATCTGAAGAACATTGTCTTTAGTACTAGCTTTAGGTTTCTTTGTAATTTTATTTTAGTCTCTGAATATTCGTACATCATTATTAGTCAATAATCTAAGTTGTTCTTGCATCAATAAAACATTTTTTGACAAAATTGTGTTGATTTAATGATAATCAAAGCAAATAGACCCTTGATTCTTGATCTATGCTTGATTGGAAACAAAACCTTGCCTTTTATTACTTGAAATTTGGTTTGGTTTGATATTTATATTGTTGGGTTAGATTTTATGGTCTTTATTGTTCTTCATTTTTCTTAGTATTTGATCTGTTTTCGTAGGAAAATTTTATGATTTTCATGTTTCTTTTAGATTTGATTTTATTTTGGTTTAAATCTCTATTTTGATGTTTTGGGTTAAACTTTGGTTTTTGGTTCGGCCCATGATTGAATCATTGTTTTCAGATCAATCCGGTCAGATCAAAATCGAGTCATTTGGTAAAGGCCTATTCATTTGTTTTAATGAATAGATTGAGTGACACATCGTCTATTCCTGTTTTATTATATTTCTTAGCCGAGAAGGCTAATCGAATTGTCATATTCAGGTAAATAAATGTGGCATCTTCGACCATATTAGGGTCTCCAACCACCACCATTCAACAGAGGAGTTTCCCTTCTATAAGGTTATGCCATCTTTGTTCGGCGTTTATACCCCTACTTGCCACATGGAAGCCCTCAACTTCTTGTCCCAAGATAGTCTTATCTTATTCAACCAAATTTGGCAATGTTACACACAAGTTTGGATTAATGATGGGAAAGCTACAGACAAAGCTAGTGGAAAGTGCATCCTGAGTCAGTCATTTTCACTCAAGCTTCAGTTATGAAGTTCCCAACTTTTTCTAGAAGCTCTAAGAGTTTGTTAGACATCTAGAGTGTAACATCTTCCGTACCGGGATCAATGCATCAACCATAAAAAAAAAAGAAAGAAACATGGTAAATTGTTTTTTTGAACTCATACACAGTTTATTGAAATTTCTACCAAACTTTTGGTAGAGTTTCCCCTATGTCGGGTGGTCCCAAGTTATCGAAAAATCTTTTGTACCCATCTTGTATTCATTGTTCATACACAATCCAAACATTTCAAGTCTCAAACTGTAAACTTTTAAGATAAAATTCACACAATTATCAAGTTATAAAAATGAGAAAAATCCTAGGATTTAAGAGGTAACCATTAATTAACCATCGCAATTGCATTCATACGTTAGCATAATAAAGATTCTAACTTTCAAATTACCACTTACAATTTTAACAAAAATAACACTACATAACTTTATACATACAATTTAGAAATATTGTTATATACAACCCAAAAGGAAAATTCTTCCAACTTTCTAATAACTTAAGTGACTATATAGATAGAACACCCAAGCATCAACTAAGGGTTACGCTGCTGAGATGAACCTGCATAGTAGTTTGTATAAATATAATTAAATTAATTAAGATGATCTAGTATATTTTTCACTACACTAACAATTTGCTTTTTAATTTATTCATCATCAATTTCTATAGTTTCCTTTCTGCCAGCACACCAATCTTGTCCAATAATAACTAATTCTATTAATCACCCTTTTGCATGGTACCAGTTCCAAATCAGGAGACTGGTCCATTCATCAGCCCATTGTCCATTCATAAGCCCATTCACAGGGCACTAGTTCCAAACCAGAACACTGATCCATTTATCATTCATACACTACATGTAAACACAAAAAATTAAAAATCTTATTAGGGACTAAGTTAAAGAATTACACAAGACTTTAAATTAGAAATCTAAGTGTCAGACACCTACCTGAAAACTGTGCTCTGCTAGTCGTACCCTGCTCCCGTCTATTTTCCACAATTTCACCTGTACCAATTTACACTAATTTAAATTTCAAGTCTTGACCACACATACACATATATACATACTACCTTCATAATTCAACATTTTGTAATAAAAAACAATTCCAAATAGAAGTTACCAATTTACAAGTTTTAGGTGGCTCAACATAATGGATTGTCCAACTGTTACTGTCTAAAAATTGAATTGTTACTGTCCGACCTCTCCTCAGATTTTTAACTATATCTGGAGTTATAGAACTCCATTTCAAACGAGATTGGTCTCGTTGAAAAGCTAAAACACGAGGCTACAAGTTCTATGTAAAAGGAGAACCTAGTTCTGCCTCTAAGATAGTCAAAATTTCTCATCAACGAACATTGGACTGTTACTATCTAAAAATTGAATTGTTACTGTCCGACCTCTCTTCATATTTTTAACTATATATGGAGTTATAGAACTCCATTTCAAGCTAGATTAGTCTTGTTGGAAAGTTAAGACACAATGCTACAAGTTCTATGCAGAAAGGAGAACCCAATTCGGCCCCTAAGACAGTCAAAATTGTTCATCAACGAACATTGGACTGTTACTGTCTAAAAATTGAACTGTTACTGTCTGACCTCTCTTCAGATTTTTAACTATATCCGAAGTTATAGAACTCCATTTCAAGCTAGATTAGTCTTGTTAGAAAGCTAATACACGACGCTACAAGTTCTATGTAGAAAGGAGAACCCAGTTCGACCCTCAAGACAGTCAAAATTGCTCATCAACAAACATTGGACTGTTACTGTCCAACTTTTACTGTCTAAACATTGTTTACTATTTTGAGTATAACCAGAGCTATAGAGCTTGGTTTTATGCGTGGTTTATTTCTTTGGAACATTACAACATGGCTCTACAACTTTCATGAAGAAAAGTCTCTTAAATTTTGTCATCTTAGGGTCCGAATCTGAGCAGAGAAGTTGAGAGACAACCAGTCCAGTTTTGATTTCAAATTCAACAAGTATAAATTCATTTCTCATGCATTTTTGTTTCCATCATTTCCATCCACCTATCATTATTTAACAAACTTCTTAAACCTATACTAAGGTATTCTAAAATTTCAATTATTCAAGAAAAACACAAATAAATTTAGGTGACTTAATAAGAGAACTTGTTACCTTTTATTACAACATGAGTCAAGAGATTGAAAACAACCCCTTTTCCTCTTCTCTTTCCTTCCTTCTTCTAACCCTTCCCTTCCCACTAGTAATTGTTTTCTATGTTTTCTTCCTAAATCTTACTTGAAGCACTTTCAGTTCACTTACTCTCACTTTCCTTTGGATTCAAAAGGATGAATTTACAAGGTTTCCTCTCAATTTTTCTTTTCTCCTTTTTCTTCCTCTCCTTAGTTGGCCATTACTTTGGGGATTTCTAGAGATTTCTAGTTATTTATAATTATGTTCTTTCCTTATTTGCATCTTGTCCCCCATATTTACTTCTATTTTCACATTGACCCCACCACTACTTCTCTTTCTCTTTACTAACTCCTTACTCCTTTATTATTGTTTTCAATTTCACCCCTCTCATTAAATAATTTCTCTTTTAATCCAAATTAATTTGTTCAATTTAATCATTTCTCCACATCCTTTGTATTTTTTAATTTTACTAAATCAAGATGAGATTATTATATTCGAGGGTTTACATAGAGAGCAGGAAAATAGAAGAATAAGAGAGAAGAATTGTCTCCTAGCATATAAAAGCCAAAAAAATAGGAAAGAATCCCCTATGATCTAGTTTTGCAAAACCACCTTCAAAATCCATAAATGGTTTTACAACCACCTGCCTTTTAAGACTATAAAAGAAAAGGAAATCACAGAAAAAAAAGAGAAAAGTCATAGAGAAAAGAAAGAGAAAAACTTAGATAATTAAATCACCAAAAGTCTCTTAATATAAAGTCTATGGAATATTAACAAGAAGAGGGAAAAAAAAAAGGTACAAGGCAAAGCCCAAATACTAGAGGACTATCAGCTTAAGGAAGAAGCAAGAAATTCCAAGCAAAGAAGGCAACATTGGTAAGGTCTTTCTTAAATTGTGCTACGAGGGTGGAGCTCAATGAGCACACCCCCTTCTTTTTCTAGATATTTGTGTTAGATGTTCATTATGCATTTATTTTTTAGCTTTTTGTTAGTTTCGATGCATTTGGTGCTTTATTTAATCTTTTTCAAATGATTAGTTGTGACATGATTTAGTGTGTGTGTGTGTGTGTGTGTGTGTTTTGTTTGAAACTCGTTTAAATTATTAGATTTGTTCATTGAAGTTTCAAATGTTAGTATAAAATGATGTTTTATATGCTTTGATATTAGACTAATCATTTTTATTTTTTTTGAAGTTATGGTAATAGGTTTTAGGTATTGAAGTTGTTGTAGTTTAGGTTGTTTTAAGTTATAATGTTGGGTTTGCTGAAGTTGTAGGCATATTGTTTAAGCTTTAAGACAATGATTTTAATCAATAAAACAATGTTTATACATAGAGAATGTTATGTTTACTAGCTGTCACATATACTCTGTTTACTATTTTTTCTATTGATTTTTGTTTTCTTATTGTTTTGATGATTCTAACAGGTTGTTTTAAACATGCTTAAGCTTTGTTTGCTATGTTTAATTTGCTTTTCTAGGTTTTATTATAGTTTTCTAGGTTTAGGTCTTGTTACAAGGTTCTAGGTTTGCTAACATTTATGGGCTTATATTTTTTAGATGAACTTTGCCTTAGGTCATTGCTTTTTGTGTCATTTTAGTCAATTGATGGTTCTTACATGTGCGTGTATGCTTTTTGACCTTTAATCTAAGGTTTTCATGGCTTAAAACATTGATTTAATGGTTTATGATGTTTGGTTCATATTTTGCATAAAATCAAGTAACTATGACTTTTGTTATGATCTATCCCCAAAAGTTTGCTTGAATGCTATTTTCAAACATATATGTGCTTTCAATTTGATCTAATATGGTTTGTTTTTAAAATCACATTTCTGGGTTGATTTGAGTGTTCTTCAAGTTCTTGAGTAAATTCAAACATTTTCTCTTTTTTTTTTTATCTTTGTTATTTCCTTTCTAATTTCCAGTCATGTTTTTGGACTTGGGCCTTTGGGCCAAGAAGCCTAACCCACGTGGCTGAGTTGGGTCCATTTATGTTAATGCAACGTCTGGTTGACTTCAAATTCTCAAAGAAAAAAAATGTTATATTTTGTTTTTAAGGTGTGTTTGTCAAACATGGTCTATAGAAAATTTTTAAGCCTATGATTTTTAGTTAATGGTGTGTTTGGAAAACATATCATACTGATTTTCCAGCAATGTTTATTTTCTTATTTTTTATGCTTTTGCCAAACAAACATTAAATAGTTTCTAAAAATTCAAGGACCATTTTAAAATTATTTGTGGGACCCTCATGTATTTTCCAACCATTTTATTTAATATTTGGATTGTAAAATTACATTGTAAGGTCAAGACCCGGTATTAAATATACTTGCTTTTTTTTCTTCAAAATTTCAAGAAAAAAATACAAAAAATATATTGAAAAAAATAAAGACAATTTCTAAAAAAAAACTATGTATCAAAACATGTTTGTGATTATCTTCATGCATAATTCACAACGTCCAAATTCACAAAAACATTGTGTGAATTATAAAAAAAAAAGACAATCTTCATGCATAATTCACAACAAAATTTATTGAAAAAATAATATATGTGTGTGTGTGTGTGTTTTATTTGTGTGCATATAGCCAAATTCTAAAATCTTCATCCATAATTCATATAAAAAATTGCATTTTTATCATACTTGAAAAAAAAATCAATATATATATATCACAACATGTTTGTGATTATCTATTAGAATTTGATCAAAATTTCAAAAACACTATAAAAATCTATTTGTTTAATTAATATTTAGGATATGAATTTTATAAAGTAATGCATATTCATGATATTAAACTAAATGAATTGACAATAATACACCTTTAATTTTTTGTGCTTTAAAATGGTTAAGTTTTAATTTCATAAGATAAGGACCTCCTTACTAAGAAGAACTTTTCTTAAACCTTGGACAGATCAATGTATAGAAACATGACCAGATGAATAAACAATGTAGCTTATCTTAGGTAAGATGTACTAGGGGTGATACGTCCTCCCTATACACAACTAATCTCTTTATCCAGAATCTAAAATCATTTAAGGTTCCTAATGACCAAAATAGTAGGTGACGGCTACATCTTTTTTTTTAAAATGATAAAGGACAAGAATTCCTTATTCTTTCCATCCATCACAATAAAATCCCCATTCAAGAGAATAATCGTTGTGACGCCACACATATGTAATAGTGGTCATGTTTAAAAAAGTGATATTACTCTTGAGTTTGTGGTCACGGAGAAATAAATTATGGATATTTTTATAAAGTTATTAAATGAAGAAAGATTATGTGCTTTTCAACTTGAACTAGGTATGGGCAATCCTCGAACTTGATCTTATGTTTCTTGCTACATGCTTAGTGAGAAAAGAATGAAGGTTTTTTTCAAAAATATTTAAGGGGAAACTTTGTAACTTTTTTGTGCATATAGTCTAGAAAAATTCATTTTTGGTCCTTTTAGTTTGATATATATATATATATATATATATATATATATATATATATATATATATATATTTTGTTGCTCACATCTTAGTCCTTAGGTTTGAGAGAAGTGAGAGAGTCACCGAAAAATGATAAATGAGAGAGAGGCGTAGTTTCTCCACATTGATGGTCAAAATCATTAATTTTGATATCAATGCATTTCATTTGACAAGGTAAGATTTATTTAAATTAAGATTTATTTAAGTGTTTTGGATCCCTAATATCACATTTAAAAGCGGATTGGGGCTCGTTAATTTTATTTTTTTGGATTGATTTTTTATTGTTTGATGATTTTTTATTGTTTGATTGATTAAAAATTACTTTTTTTCCAACTTGTGGTTAAGAGTGGGTCAATTAGCTAGCAAGCCTCATGAAGGTGAAAAACTCATTCAATTTTAATATATTATATAGTTTACAGTTTCGCTAATGTATGTATTTATTTATTTATTTTTGTTTATACTTTTATGTTGAATAATAAATAATCATTGAACCAAAATCTAGTCAGTCTTGAGTATAAATATTTTATGTAACAGATTGCATGCCAGGGTACTTCAGCTCTAGTAGATACTAGTGAAGTATACAGCTAGGGTGTTTTTAATCTTTCTGATGCTCAGAGCAGGGGAGGACGAATATCACAGGTTGAAAGTTTGATTCTGGCTATAATTCTCCTGAGGCAATCAGTACGAGTGAGCATTGTACTTAAATGCTTTAATTTTTATTGAGTTTTGCTACTGGAAAACGTTTTTATGGTTTGGAACATAACATATATATCATTAATTTAAAAAAAATCATAAACTCAATAAAAATAAAGCATTCAAGCACCAACAGAAGATAAGCAAGCAACATTATTTCTTGTTTATTACTTTTATATGTTAGTAATAAATTAACTAGTACAAGGGGTAGCTAGGCACTGATCAACACGCTAGCACATAGAGTTGCATATATATATATATATATCAAGACATAAAAGGAAAAGATCATGAATCTCATGACTCATCTCTGATTATCCATCCCCCAACACCACCATGTCACGCAGCATTAACAGCTATTTTCATTCCAGACTGACAGTGTCCAGCAAAGCTACAGATGAAGAAATTTTGTCCCTTCACGAGCTTGATCTGATCCTTTCCTGATGTGTAAACCTTGGCACCTCTAGGGCTCGTGCATGAACTGTAGCCAGCCTTGTTCACAGCAACAACATTGTGGGCTGCAGTGCTGTAATTGAATACTGCAAGACATACAAGAACATATAGTTACCAGTTCATTTCTCTAGCTTCATTTTCCAAAAAACAGAAAAAAAAACTTCTTATTTAGTCGTTGCTTTTCTACTTACCAAGTATATCACCAGCTTTAAAACTCTTTCCTTTAGGCCAGCCAGAAACATTGAAGGTCCAGCCACCAGGGCCTCCAACAGTGTAGGTTGCTGCGTGAGCCATATCAAAATGGAGCAGCAGCATGCACAGCATAACCGCGACTGTCGCCACCATCGCACTGCCTCTTCCCTGAACCATTTTTTGAGAGATAAGAGACAAAGAGGACAGATCTTTGCTGGCTAGCTAGTTGAGGGATTTTGCTTAGGCTGATCATGCCGTTAGCCCCTTCTTAAAGGAGCGAGCTTGTGGGGTCAGTCTTCTATTTATGCTCTTAAAATAATGCCAGAAAGTAAGCAAAGAAAGTAATGGGGTTTGGCCACTTCCATTATTGTTGTGTTTGAACCTTGAACGTTGGAGAATGGAGACAGTGGTGGGTGGGTGGGTGGGTTGCTGGTAGGTACAAAATCACAGGCATATAACTCTGTATTAAATGCATGGTGATGCAGTAAAAGACATTAAAATAATTACTGTAGAAATGGCACAATTTGGATTTTCTCCAACTTTTTTTTTACTATATTGGAGACAAATTTGTAATTTGTAATTTTTTAAAAAAAACAATTTTTTCTTAAATGTTTTTATTATACTTGAAATCTTTATCATTTTTCACATAACATATTTATAATTATTTTATTTTTATTTTATTTTATCTTCACAAATGTTCTGAAAACAAAAATTCTTTGCGCTTAAAATATTTCTCACTCTATATTTGGTATATTTATACCATTCTTTTTATTCTTATCTTTATTTTTTTAATTTATTTTTTATTTTTTTGTTAAACTTTCTGTTTGAAAAATTATTATACAAATATAAAATGGTATGTCAATGTAACAATTGAAATATTGTCTCATTTTTATAATATGTTAAAAATAAACTTGAAGTCTTATAAATTTTTATTAACGCATATAATCTTCATTATATTTTATTATATATAAATATCAGCTTAATGATTCACAATTATATTTTTTATTCGTTATCAAAAAATACATTAATAACACCTACATAGTAATTCATTTGTATTAGCAAAAAATTATTTGACATACAGCTTGGCGAGTCAAATAGACGCGTTAACATTTTTTTTTGTATTTATTAGTATAAATGGTTCTTGTTTTATTTAATTAAATGCATGCATAGGTCTTTTTTTATTTATAATTAAGATTTTTGTTGTAAAAAACACATTTTAAAAGTTTGCATATTTATTTTTTTACCAAAAATAATATTTAACTGAGGATGAAGTACATGTAAAATAAATAGTAAATTAAACTAAAACAAAATAGTCTATTATTGTTTCTTTCACTGTGGCATTTGCCTGGTGTTACCTAAATCAATCCCTTTTTTTAGTCCTTTGAACAACTATTAGGTTTTGGTCACTAAATTATTATGTCTAAAATCAAATTTTATTATATGTTCACATGATTTTAGGCATAATAATTTGTTGTGATTCGTGTGTTATGGTGTATTCAAGATTGAAAATAATTACTCCGCATCAAATTAAAACTTGATATAACAAAATAAATTTTGATTTTATCAATTAAAAAAGTCAAGATAATAAGAACTAGATTAAACACTTGAAAAAAACCTATTTTTTATGGTATTATAAGGTGTGAAAAGCTACAAGATCTCTAAAGTTTTTGTCTTTTTTTTCATCTTGTGTTTTGAGGGTTTCTTCTTAGTTTTAAATTTTATTTATTTTAATTTTTTATTTTTAAAATTTAAAAGGAAAGAGGGTCACCGGGAAATAAAAAAGGAGAGAGAAAATAATCAATCAACCCGAGTTGGCTCACTTCTTATTCCCTGGTTATAATTTTATCATACTATCTCGGATTAACTTGAGTTTTTTTTTTGTCTTGTCTTTCTGTATTTAATAAGTCGAGAATTAAACTATATTATTGTTTCTTTTTATGAAAAAAAATTCTCTAAGTTTTTTTATAATTTGATCTATTTATTATAATTATTTATTTTTTTTAATTATTTAGTTAAAATAAAATAATCTAGTTTAATTGATTCACTCAAATTGCACACTTATCTTCTTTACTTAAAACATGTTTATGTAACATGAATATTATTTTCAGGAAAAAAAAAAAACCCAGCAGATCACATGTAATCGACTAGTGATTTTTGTCTTAAACAACAATTATAAAAGATCAATTCTTTTGATAATTTATAAAGTAGAATTGAAATTACATCATCAATAATCATTGA
>Ga0325410_1001939_pt1 | contig 23120 bp, 16 predicted proteins | sample PopdelMetagenome_16_FD_206182 | JGI IMG/M metagenome (GOLD analysis project Ga0325410, IMG submission 206182) | Populus deltoides microbial communities from Bellville, Georgia, United States - Xylem-PdIQD-R3 | ecosystem: Host-associated > Plants > Phyllosphere > Stem > Wood/Secondary xylem...
AAGTTCATTTTATTATTTTGGAATAAATTCATTTTAGAATTTCCACCTTTATTTATTTATCAGGCTTTGCTTTCTAATGTAAAATTGGTCATTTCATGACTTTTCATAAACAATCTAGATTTTTCTTGTTCAATCTTCACATAAAATCATATCAATTGTCCTTCAAACCCTTAAAGTTCATTTTATTATTTTGGAATAAATTCATTTTAGAATTTCCACCTTTATTTATTTATCAGGCTTTGCTTTCTAATGTAAAATTGGTCATTTCATGACTTTTCATAAACAATCTAGATTTTTCTTATTCAATCTTCACATAAAATCATATCAATTGTCCTTCTAACCCTTTAAGGTCATTTTATTATTTTGGAATATATTCATTTTAGAATTTTCACCTTTATTTATTTATCGGGCTTATCACCGTTTCAAAATAACATCACTAATTTTAATCGGTGCTTGCACCTTCAGACCTACCCTTTTCAATGCATTATCCTTTATTATAATGTATTCTTTATTACCTCACTTATTTCCTAGAAATATTTTGTCATTTTTCTCATTATTTTATCCATCAAAACACGTTACCAATTTCTCTGTCCTTATAAATTCTAAATCAAAATTCATTTTATGGAGGTCATCTTTTTTATTATATATCATTATTTATCTATTATTTCTAATCTTAGTTTCCATCACTCATTGAAATATTATCACTTTCAGTCTTACGTTTACATGAAGGTTTACGTATCTGCATATTTAAATTATAAATTTCCAGGGTTTCACACTGGTTCTCAAACTTTGTCCTGAAATCCCTCCATCTAAGTGTCTTAGCATCTCGTCTCTCTTTAACAATATCCCACCATGTTTGGGCTCTGTTCGATAATAGCAAAGTAGCACAATCCACTCGAAGCTCTGCTGATACTACTATCTGATCCATAGACCTCTCTATCTTTCATAACTATCATCCAGCTATCTTAGCATCCTCCTCTCTCATAAATGCCTCACTACCTAATTCCCTTAAACTTTTTACCCATTAAACTAAAATGACCACAGTATCCCTAGGGGTAGTACTTAATGGTCCCGACATCTCTGTCATCACTAAACGAACCAACTGTGCAAAATAAGCTAGATCTAGATATGGTGGAGGTGTTGCTGCAAGGGGTGCTACTGGTGCTACCGCATACATTACTGTTGGTGGGGGCTGAGTCCCCTGCCCATCTCCATCGAATATCCTCGGTTATGACATCCCCCGCTCATCTCGGAGTCCTGATCACTCTTCTTGTCTAGATCGTACTGACACTGCTAGCATAAAAGATGATGTATCTACCAGAGGATCTCCCTTCAGTCCTTTATCTCATATCTCAACTAGACACCCGTCCCTCGCCGATGATAGGTCGGCCATGGCTCCTTGCCGTGTACGTACCATCCTGAAATAATGTTATTTTACATTAATAATGGTCTACTGAACCTTAACCATTCTCTGATACCAAACTGTAACACCCCTACAACCGGGATAAAATAACAATCTCATGTCAATTGGAAAACAGAATAAATTTTTTTTTAATATGGTATTCACATGAAAGTCTACTGAAATTTGAATTGTTACTGTCTAATTGTTATTGTCTTACGGTTATTGTCTTACATATCTCACCTTTGATGTAACACTCTCAAAGTTATATCATCAAAGTAATAGCTATTATATAAGTCTAATTTTCTACAGAAAATTTGGCAGAATTTTTTTTGTTTTTTTATGCTATCAAGTTATCGATTAGACTTCATTCAATCACAATACTCAATCTTCCACTTCGATTCAACCATCATGGATCATATCCCATCTCATCATACAATGTTTCACATAGCAATACTTCATTGTGCTTTCTCAACCTTACATCATCAACAAATAAAACATAGCAATTATATTCTCTTATAATAAAACATTAACTAAGTTCATACAAATAAAAACTCAAAGGATTCATATTGAACTAATTATTACTTTAACATGCATCCATCTTTTAAACATGCATAATTATGATTACTAAGTTTCTTTTCGAATAGTTTACTAATGCTAATTCCTTACTTAAACTTTCTAAATGTGTAAATAACAAAAGCAATTATCTTTAGGATACATTTATTAAAATCTACAAATAATACAAATTACATATAAAGCAAAAGATATTGCATCAAAAAAAAATATAAACACAAAAGCCTATATTTAACACTTTACAAACCTCGTGAAATACCTGTATACATAACATTAATAAGAAATAAGAAAAATAACACATTAAAAATGATAGAACTATTATGTTCACAATTCTTCAAAATATATCAAATTGTCTTTTATCACTAACTTACTACATATTAACATCAATAACCCATTCATAATTTATCAATCCTATACTTATAGGACCTCGACAACCAACACTCATTGCTTAATTTTCAATTTGGTAATTCGCAATTTACCTCAAATCTGGTTAACCCTCCTCAATAACCAACAAATATCTGGTAATTCCACACGAATCACCCAATATCCGGCTATTCTCTTTTAATAGCCAATCAAATCGGTAATTCCATACGAATCACCCAACATCCAGCTATTCTCTTTTAATAACCAATCAAACCGGTAATTCCATACGAATTACCCAACATCCCTATTATAATACAAACGAATTTCTTCTACTACTTTTTCCATATCAATATGTCATAAAATAACTCATAACTAATCATGAAACTAGGAATTTTCAAAGAAAGTGATGAATCACCTACCTTCTGCTCGTGATGGCTCAGCTCCTCCTATTTGATAACCAGCTCCAGACACAACTCCTAAATCAATCAAATGTCATTATATCATTAGTCCATCAATATTTTTCTTACGTGCTGAAATGCAAAGCACGTAATTAAAAAAAATAATTTGTTCTGATAAAAATTCATTCTAAAACATAACATCATCATTTCACATACAACCACATATTTAAATCAAGTTACTTCTTTTCTTGTTGTATGTTCATAATTCCTCCATCAAATAATCCTTCTATTCTTTATATCTTCACGTCATATTATTTATTTTAACTAAACATATGTAAGAACTATATTCAAACACAATCTAAACATCTTGTCTTTATGCTTTCTTTTTAACTAGTTCAATTCTCTTTTAAATTGAATTTACTTATTTTTCTCAACTTTAATGTTATTTCTTCATTAAGTCTTTCTTACATATTTCAAATATCATGATTAAACATAGTTTCCTAAACATACACATCAAAACTATTCCTCCACTTTTTTTTCATTTGGTCGAATATCATCTTCCTTTTCCTCCCCTAAATTTTTCTTCATTTACTTGTTATTTCAACTTGTTTTCATGTTATTCCACTTCAACTTCATCATTTTTCCTTCCCCTCCTAATTTCCCCAAATTCCCATAAGAACCCTAAGTTCAAGAATCAAGGATATAAGGGAAATTAAAGTAACATTCCATGAAATTACTTCCTAACTTAATCAATTAAGCTTAAAAACATCTAAATCAAACATTAAATCCAAACTTCTCATGCTTACCAATTGACTTTCTTCCAATTTCTCTTCTCTCCCAAGGTTAGCCAAATTCCCTCTCTCAATTCATCCTTCCTTCACTTGATTCTTCCTTAGATTAGTGTTTTATAAGTTGGACTTTGTAAGTCTACAAGGTTATTCTCTCACTTTTCTTTTTTTTTCCTTGGTTTTTTATGTTTTTCCCTTACTTTTCTCGCTTTCTCTCTTGCCTTTTCTTTTCTTTCTTTTCCCATTATGCTTCTACCCAGTCAACAGCATATAAAAGGAAGGGAGAGCTGATTTGTTTTATTTTTTAATGGCAAATAACCATTTTACCCTTAATGAGTCATTTTGCTTCTATTTGACGGTCCTTATTTGTTTTTAGCACTATTGAGCTCCATTCATCCTAAGAGTTTAACCAGACTTTCTTAATACATTTTAAGATCCCTCATAAAATTTCAGCTCAATCTGATGGTTGGATTGAAAATTACGCCCAATAACGTAAAATTGGTCAAATTGTGATTTTTCGTCAAATTTCTGAATTTCTCCAAAATTCTGAAATTTGAACCCAAGCTAAGGAATCATATTATAAGGCTCCACACAATTTTTCAAAATATTTTGATAACCCAATCGAGAGTTATGAATTTGTTTTACATAAAACTAGTCAATTTATGATTTTTCGCTCAAGGGGTTTACATTGGGTGCTAGTTTAAATTTATTCTCTCTCCCTATTCTAGTTATCCCAAGACCAGTTTTTCCCCTTCTCTTAACTCCCTAAGGTAGTCTGGTTTGGTTCCCTAAACTTTTACTTAGACTGAGTCGCTGCCGATTCAAAATCAGCAACCAAAACTGTGTCACAACCGATTCAAAAATCAGCAATGAAAAACTGTGTCGCTATCAATTCAGAAATTGACAACCAAATTGTGCCGCTGTCGATTCAAAAATCGACAACAAAAATACATCGCTGTCGATTCAGAAATCGGCAATGAAAAACTGTGTCGCTATCGATTTAGAAATTAACAACAATGGTGGAGTCATTTCCGGCTTTACTCTCTTTTTTTTGTGTTTACATGAATATTAAAATGTATTAATTCATGCTTGGAATATTATAATGTACTAGTCTATGTTTGGAATGCTAAATTGTGATGTGTTTGTATTTGAAATTTCAATGCTCGGATGTTTCTCTTAATCACTAATTTTATGCATGTTAAATGAGAGGGAAATTGAGTAAATAAATTATCCTGAGTATATTCTTGAATAAATTGAATAGTTGAGTTAGACCAATTGCAGAAATGTTATGGTTGGGATGCGAATACAAAATGCGTGTAGGTTAAATTGTCGATAACTTGGGACCTATAAGTATAGGGAAGACTCTGCTGAAATTTCATTAGAAATTTCGGTGAACTCAATGTAAAACCCTAAAATGCAAAAAAAAAAAAAGCCTCATTTACTCCTTATATGAAAGATAAACTGATTTAACCAACGAGGTTGTTACATAGAGGGTCGGTCGCTCACCAAACACCGCCTTCACTAGCGATATCAGAATCGTTACGACACCCTCTACTCAGTGAGACAACGTGTGTTGCAAGATTCATGGTTGTTTGGTGTCGGCGACCATTTTCCCCCTTCTCTCTCTCCACATTTAGATTTTCGTGTTAGCCTTTAAAAATCTCTGATCATCACTTTAATTTTTTAATTCTTTAAATTTGGTTCTTGTTCTTTTTATTATAATTTTTTTATCTAGAATAATTTATAAAATTTGAATATCTTTTTAATTTCATCCCTTTTTTATTTTTTCATCTTTCAAATTTAGTCTTTATTATTTTGATTGCTATTGTTTTTGTTTGAAATCATTTTTTAAATTGATTTTGTTTTATGATTTCACCATTCTTTGGTTTTTTTATTATCAAATTTAATCTTTATTTTTTTTATTGCTATTTTTTGTTCTTTGGCAAGTTTTTTAAATTGGTTCGTAATAAACTTCTTGATTAGACCTGCATCAAGGTTTCATGGATTGTGAGTTTTCAAGATTTGACGAGGTTTAGGATGTTTGCCCAGGTTTGCTTGGTCTTTTATTTTCCTCTGTCCAAGCTAATTTTTTTTGTCTCATCCTTCAATATTTATTCAATTGGAAAACTAGGTTCTGTTTTTTTTTTTTTTTAGCTTGCTTTCTATAAAAATTTTTGTTGGTCTTGAAAATGATCTAGTTATCTTATATCTTTACATTATAGCTATCTGGATGAATTATCCAAAGAGGATCGCTTAACTATAGCAAGAGCATGAAAAATTGAGCATTGTCAACCATAAGTTTTGTTACATCACGTTTAGTTCGAGTTGGGCGATGAAAAGTTCATTTATCATTCTTTGTTGAGTTTTTTTTTTTACTAATTCTTTAAATTGATTTTTTTTTTCAATTTCATCCTTTAACATTTAAAATTATTTTTAAAAAAAAAATTCATAAGATTAGAATTTTTTTTCCTATTTCATCCCTCTTTATTTTTTTCTTTCTCTATAATATTTCACTGATTTTAAAAATGATTTGGATTTTCTCGGGTCTTTTTATTTGTTATTCTTTGTTTGATTTACTCTAGCTAATCAATATTAAATTAATTAGAAATTGAGTTTCTTGATTCATTTCGGGTCTAAGATTTAATAGATTGTGAGTTTGAGATCTTAGCCCAGATTTAATAGGTTCGCCTGAGATTTCTTGGTTTTTTTTTCCTTTTATCTAAGCTAATGTTTTCTTTTTTAATTTATCATTCAATATTTATATCATTAATAATTAAGCTTTGTTTTTATCATTATTTGTCTTCTATGTGATTTTTTAACCATTTTTTTAGTAGGTTCTCTTTTTTTTTTTTAGATTCATCCATCTCTCAACCTTTTTTCATTGTCAAGTCCATGCCCCATGTCACATTTAAAAAAAATATATTAAAACCACACTTGCATCATAAAATTACAAATATTTTTCAATTTTATCCCTTTCATTTTAGTCATCTTTTAAATTTTTATTCTCATTTTTTTTATTGTTATTTGTTTTGTTTGAGATATTTTTTAGATTTTTTTTTAATTTCATCCTACATGGAATTTTTCTATCAAATTTGGTCTCTATTTTTTATTGTCATCTTTTTTGCTTCTGAAAATTTTTGAAATTAATATTTTTGTTTCAAGTCAATATTAAATTTTTTTTCTTTCAACATTACAATTGTTTAATAATTCAAGTTGAATTGTTTAATAATTCAGTTTGAATTGTTTTTCTTTTTTATTATAATTTTTTGCAAATTTATATATTATTGTTATATTTTTTTAGTTATATTATTTAAATTAAATATTAAACCAATAACTCCACTCTCAAAAAAAATTTTCTTGATTTTTTTTATATAAAAAAATTGATCATCCCACAAGACAACCCAGCCACAAATCGAGTACAATAAAAGACAGCACGACAAAGCGCATAACAATACCAAATAGATATAAAAAAAAAAGGATTTTTCCAATTAAAAAAAGGTTTATCTAATAGACGAGACGTGGAAAATACTATAACAAGCATGTTAAAAAAAAAAAAAGTAAAAATAAAAGTGGCCTGTCTTTGACTTTCAAAGGTCATGGACCGGACCGGACCGAACTTTAATTTTATCAAACTGCAGCCAGGAAATAAAAGAAATCTTCATTAAAAAAAAACAAAAGGCCGTAAAATATGGCCCAGAAACAAGTTTGGATGGCAGCGAAAAAGCGTCGACTCGATTCCAATGTGACAACTATGAAGGTGATGCCACTGGCCGAAAAACCAACCATGAATCTTGCCTCTTTCCTGAAAGATCACATCACATCACACCACACGCGCGAGAAATGCAGTGTGAATTGTGATAAATGACCAGAGGGAAAAAAAATGAAGGGAGCCTAGAAATATTGGCATAACCTGCCTCCTAATTTATCCTACAATCACTAAAAGACCTCATCTAAAAATCGAGGGCAATAACAAACTAAAAGATCTTTGTTCTCGGATGGTTTGCAGCTTCAACGGAGGACTTTATTTAGAGCTCACCCTTTGATTCCATAGATCTACCATTAACAAAGGTCGCAATGCATAATATCATCAGCACCAACCCCCTCCAGTCCTCAGCAAACAAATATGTACTCGGAACTCGGTTTGAGCAAGGGAGAGTTTCTAGGTATTGCGTAAAATGATGACAAAGTAAGTGAGATTCCAAAACCTTGTATTGCAGGAGTTAAATGGAAATTACCGATCATCACTTGCATTGATGCTTTAAATATATCGGAAGGAGTTTGATCGTGTTATTACATCATCATGCTGCTGTATGAACACGAAGAAATTCACTGATAACAGCCCAGAATGATTACAAAAGAAAAATAAATGAACAAGTAACTTCCGGGTTCTTAAAATATTTTGAATTTGCGATGCAAAATTAATTTACGAGAGAGAGAGAGGCTACTCTTCCAGCCACTGATTTTGATGATATAAAAGTGTTTGCTTTGAATCTAGACAACCCAAAATCACACACCTGAGCATGAATTTAACAAATGAGGTTAAAAATATGCAGCAAGTCACCAAGAAGTTGAATACAATTCAAGTGTATAAAAATATTTTGACTATTTACCTTAACCGTCCAGTTTTTATCAACCAACAAATTTGGAGACTTAAGGTCCCAGTGAACAATTGCAGGGTTAAGACAGTGAAGATAATTGATCCCCTTGGCCTGCTCCCAGAAGATAAAATTAAAATAAAATAAAATAATTCAACTTTCGCTAAAAATAATTCATCAGAAAATCGAAGGCAGTATGAAAAATGTAGGAGCTCTCACACACCACATCCAGTGCCATACGTAACCGCCTCCTTTGATCCAGCACTTCACCTGCATCTGGCCTGTGTATGAGGCGGTGTAGACTGCCCCTGTTCAGAAACACGTGGGTTAGCATGAAATGTCTAGTGATACATGAACATCAAGAGTCCACTGTACAACAAATTGGATGATACCTTGGCATATATTCTGTCACGATTGATAGTTGAGGACGCTTTGTGACAGCACCCATGAAGAGAACGACATTTGGATGGCGAACTCGTTTCATTATTGCCACCTAATAAGAACTACATCTGTATCAGTGTTATTTGCCAAAGAAAGAACACACCCAAAGCTGGTAATCTATGAAGGGAAAAGCCTCAAAACCTAGCAATATATAGATTACTGCCTTACAAAGTGCTTGTATTTTCACTTGATAAGTTAATCAGAGAAGATAAAATACAGCCTATGATTGTTGGATTCCACTCTTATCTAGATCGGTGTAACACTAAAAGACAACATTTGCTGTCAGAGAGACCAAGACCATGGAATTACATGGGCGTAAAATCAAGAGTTCTCACTGTATGTTCAGCCATATGACATTCCAAAACAAAGCTGACTGAGCATATAGATCAACTGTGAGCAGAAAAAAAGAAACTAAAAAACTAGATAGGAGAATGAATAATATTTTGATGAAACAAGAATTTGAAGCCTAGAAATAAAACCTTGGACAGAATAGAGAATATAGAAAAAAAAAAAAAGCATTCAACTGAGGAAGTAAACATATACAGATGACTCAAAATTTGCACATCATGAATATTGAAGATGACAATGGATAGGGTACCTCACTGATATAACCATACTTTAGGTTTAACCAGTACATACCTCTCTTAAGAACTCCCTCAACTGATCACCATGAAAATCTTGAACAGTTAGAACCTTGACAGCAACATCCTGTATTGACACAAGGAGGGATTCACTTTCTGAAAGCAACAAAGAATACATCAAAGAAACTGTGGAAATCATGCTCAAAATCAGTTAGGGATTTTAGGAATCTTATAATATATTTTTGATATGTTCTAATAAGGAGAATCTGGTATTAAGTCCCCAAGGAGCGTAGCGTGATGGCAAAGGGTTTGAGATCTGCACAGCAGGTCTCGAGTTCGAGTCAAGGCGTGCACCTCTTGTAAGAGCCTGGGACAGCCGGGGTTTTACTCCTTCACTTGGGCCCACAAAGTGCGCTTTCCGGGAGGGTGAGGTTTCCTCAAATCCAAAAAAAAAAAGAATCTGGTATTAAGATCCCACAATTTATTCTTTCCTAGTTTAGTGTAAGATTCTTTCCTTTCTAGTAGATTATTTCTTGTTCTAGTAGTCTTAGGTTAAGCAACTATCTTCTATTTAGTGTACTTGATACTTAGTCTATGATAAGAAGAAAGAGATTAATTCTCTCAAAGTTCTTCATGGTATTAGAGTTAGGTTCTGAACCCTAATATGCTTCTCCTCTTCATGATCAAATACAGCATGTCTATAGTAGGGCAAAACTCTATCTCTAAGGTTACCTCACAAGTCACAACCAGAAACAACACCAGCTACAAACAATCCTGGAGAAACTAAAGGCATATCACACCTTATCACAGGTCACAAACTCAACGGGTGTAACTACCTTTAATGGTCGTCGTCAATAATAATTTTTATTTGTGGGAAGGGCAGAGATGACCATCTCACAGGCGAAATCATTATACCAGAGAAGAATGATCCCAAGTTTTGAACATGAAAGACAAAGAATCACATGGTAATGTCATGGTTAATCAATTCAATGACCAAAGAAATAGGAGAAAATTTTCTCCTATATGGAACAACAAATATGGGACACAACAAGAGAGACTTACTCAAGTTTTGAAAATACATCAGAACTGTTCGAGATTGAGGCAGTATTACATGATCTACGCCAAGGAGATCTCTCTGTCACCCAATACTTCAACACCCTTTCTCGTCATTGGCAGCATCTTGATATGTTTGAAATCCACACCTGGAAATGCCCTGAAGACACAGCTCTATATAGAATAATTTTGGAGCAGAAGCGAGCATTCAAATTTCTTTTTAGTCTCAACAAAAATCTGAATGAAGTCAGAGGGAGAATAATGGGGACCAAGCATCTTCCAAACCTCAAAGAATCAGCCCCAACATTGAAAGGATCTGCTCTTGCTGCTCAAGGACCTCAAAACAACAACCATGACAATTGATAGAGAAGAGGAAGACCCTAGTGTGACCATTGCTACAAGCCAGGACATGTCAAAGAAAATTGTTGGAAAATTCATGGCAAACGTACTAATTGGAAGCCATCAAGACAAATAAATGACAGACAAACGTGCTAATGTTGTTACCTCAGAGGACAACCGAGACAAGATTACCAATCTACAAACTGAGACAAGTCCTTTCACCAAAGAACAACTTGAGATCTTACAGAAACTCTTCAGCCAGAATTCCCTACCTCAATCAAGTACGTCAGCCTCTGGATCTGGATTTGGATTGTTAGCACAAAAAGGTAATTTCTCAAAAGCCTTTACTGTTAGTAAAAGATACTCAAGCTCGTGGATCATCGACTCTAGACATGACATGAGATGCTACTATCCTTGATGAATACAATCGTGCAATGAGAATTTCACAATCCATATAGCTGATGGATCTTCATCCCAAGTTAAGGAAACAAGCATAAGTAGAATCTCGAAGGACATGACTCTAAACTCTATTCTTCATGTTTCTAATTTGGACTATAACCTACTCTCAATCAATTGTGTTGTTAAATTCTTTCATAATTTGTGTATATTTCAGGATTTGGATACAGGGAAGAAGATTGACAGTGTTAGGACATGTTCAAGGCTCTATCTCCTCAAAGGTGATAGTCCTTTAAGAAGACAAACTTAGAATGGACTCTATGTACCATCTAAAGGCTAGTCATCTTTAAATTTTCATGTCAATAAAGATAATGATGTTATATTATGCAATTATCGCCTTGGTAATCCAAATTTCATGTACCTTGAAAAACTAGTTCCTTCATTATTTACCAATAAAAGTTCAGAGTCTTTCAAGTGTGAAATGTGTTAACTCTTCAAACATATTCGTAGTAGTTATCCCACCATCTCATATATCTGCCATGATTCATAGTGATGTATGGGGCCCCTTACAAGTGAAAAGTATAACCGTAGTTTTTTGTCTCATTTGTTGATGATCACACTAGATTAACTTGGCTATTTCTTATAAAAGAGAAATTTGAAGGTGGCTAAATTTTTCAAAACTTCAATTCCATGATACAAACACAATTCCATACCAAGATTCAAATCTTAAAACCGATGATGCTAAAGAATATTTCAACTATGATCTCAACACTTATTGTCTAAGTCAAGGCATTATCCACATAAGCTCCTGTGTTGACACTACACAACAAAACGGAGTGGCAGAAATAAAGAATAGACACCTATTAGAAATCACTAGATCACTCATGTTCCAAAACAGTTATGGGGAGCTGTACTCACAACTGCTTATCTTATAAACAAAATACCCACTAGAGTTCTCAAATTCAAAACTTCTTGTCAAGTCCTCCTCTAAGTTTTCCCATACACCAAAATACTCTCTTCATTAAACCCTAAAATATTAGGATGCTTAGTTTTTGTTCATATACATCCACACAATATAGGTAAACTAGACCCTAAATCCATCAAATGTATTTTTCTAGGGTACTCTCCACGTCAAAAAGGTTACAAGTGTTATTCTCCCATCACCAAAAAGGTATATACCTTAATGGACGTAACATTTTTTTAACATCAAGCCTACTATCCCAAATCTAATCTTTAGGGGGGAGAACATGAAAGAATATCAAAACTAAAATATTGAATCTGACCATATAATTCACCCAGGAGACAACTTATAAAGTCATCCTCCTGTCCTAAGTCAATCCCTTACTGTCCGAAACCATCAATCAACCGAGAGTCATTTCCCTGTAACTCCAGTCCTAATTCAATCTCTTGACCAGAATGATTCTGCATCAAAACAAATTCCAAACCATGAGCTTCTTACTTATACGAGGAGAAAAAGACCTGAAAAGGAGATAGAATACTCAATACCTCTAACTCTTGACCAAGATTCTGAACCAAGTCTAAAATCTGCTCAAATACACTCATGTAAGGAAATTTCTGATTGTGAGAATACTACATCTATTATTGATGACTCAAATATTCCAATTGCTCTAAGAAAAGGTGTTAGATCATGCACAAGTCATCCCATCAACAAATGTGTTTCATATGGAGGCCCGTCACCATCTTATCTTGCATTTGTTTTAGCCCTTGACAATGTGCAGGTTTCTAATTCTATTGAGGAGGCTCATAAGGACTCGGGATAGAGAAAGGCAATTAATGAAGAAATTAGTGCATTAAATAAGAATGACACTTGGGTAATTTCTAAACTTTCACATGGAAAGAAACCAGTTGGTTGTAAGTGGATATTTACTATCAAACATAAGGATGATGGTAGCATTGATAGGTTAAAAGTCCGTCTAGTTGAAAAAAGATTTACTCGGTCTTATGGGATATACTATCAGAAAACATTTGCTTTAGTGGCCAAACTCAACATTATCAGAGTTTTTTTGTCCTTGGCAGCTGATCAAGATTGGTCATTACATCAGCTAGATGTCAAAAATGCATTCCTAAATAGGGACTTGGAATAAGAAGTTTACATAGGGATGCCTCGAGGACTAGAAACATCCTCAAACTACAACAAAGTGTGTAAGCTGAGAAAATCACTGTACAGACTCAAGCAATCTCCTCGGGCTTGGTTTGACAAATTTACAAAGATAGTAGTTTAGTATGGATACTCTTAGTGCCAAGCAAATCACACCTTGTTTATAAAGTTATTTTCAGGAAAGAAAATAGTGATATTAATTGTATACGTTGATGACATCATTCTAACTAGTAACTATGAGGAAGAACTGGTGAGATTGAAGAAACTTTTGGCCAAGGAATTTGAAATCAAAGACCCTGGGTACCTCAAATACTTTCTTGGCATGGAGGTGGCACGATCAAGAAGAGGTATATATGTTTCTCAATGAAAGTATGTTTTGGATCTACTAAAAGAAATAGGAATGCTTAGATGTAAACTAGTAGATACTCCAATGGATTCAACCAAGAAGATTGGAGTAGGAAATGACAGTATACCGGTTGACAGGGGAAGATATCAAAAACTCGTGGGACGACTTATCTATGTCTCACATATTAGACCTAATATTGTTTTCTTTGTTAGTGTTGTAAGTCAGTTCATGAACAACCCAACAGAAGAACACATGGAAGAAGTTAATAGAATTTTGAGGTATCTCAAGATGACTCCTAATAGAGGGCCTTCTATACAAGAAAAGTGACAATAGAAATGTTTAAGTCTTCTTAGATACAGACTAGGCAAGAGATATTTTAGATAGACGATCTACATCTGGGTAATATCTTATGCTTGGGGAAATCTAGTGACTTGGAGAAGCAAGAAACAACATGTTGTATCTAGAAGCTGTACAGAATCTAAGTTTAGAGCTCTAGCCATTGGCATTTGTGAAGGAATGGGGATACATCGATTACTTGGGGAACTTGGAGTGGAAATGGAGAATCCTATCAAAATGTTTTGTGACAATCAAACTGCCATAAGTATAGCAAAGAATCTGGTTCATCATGACAAGGTTAAGCACATTGAAATAGACCGTCACTTCATTTCAAAAAAGATTGAGAAGAAATTGTTCATTTGATTTACATTCTCACTAAATCTCAAACTGCAGATATACTCACCTAAGCCCTTCCAAGAACTAATTTTGAAGAATTGAGTCACAAGTTGTGCATGTACAATATATACAACTCAACTTGAGGGGTAGTGTGGAAATCATGCTCAAAATCAGTTAGGGGTTTTAGGAAGCTTATAATATATTTTTGATATGTTTTAATAAGGAGAATCTAGTATTAACTAACTAGATCCCACAGTTTTTCTTTCCTAGTTTAGTGTAGGATTCTTTCCTTTCTAGTTGATTATTTCTTTTTCTAGTAGGTTTAGCAATTATCTCCTATTTATTGTACTTGATACTTCAGTCTATGATAAGAAGAAAGTAATTAATTCTCTCAAAGTTCTTCAGAAACATCCATAGAAAGAAGTCAACGACCAATGTAGCAGGATCGACTCCAAATGACTCCTGATTAAAAAATCAATGAACACATATCTGAGCAATAAACTCACCGATCCGTGCCATTCAGCGCGATGCACCGTACTAAATGAGCCTGCAAAGATAAAATGAGAGTACAACACTTTATTCAATTGCCTGTGGAAGAAGAATAATGATCAAAAACCAAGAACACCAATTCTAGGCTTCTACATGATAATTAGCAGAAAATTTACCAGCACCAACACGCTCCTTGATATGTAATTCTTCCCATGAGATGTCAAGCCAATCCATGGCAAGTGAAGGTTCAAGATTCAAATATCTTGGGATGGTCACAGAAGAAGGTCTACCTTGATTGTCTACTCTACTCTCAACTTCCTCCATACCAGACTGACTAGATAGGTTTACTTTAGTTTGCTTGACAACACTGTTTATAACTGAATTTCCAAACACAACCATCTCTTTCTTGTAAGTTTGTTGCATAATAATTTGTTCTGCTTTAAGTGTAGAACATTCATGTATAGATCGTCCAGCAGTTGCAGGGGCTTCAGCATTCCTTTTCAAATCCAAAGGCATCAGGGATGATTCATTCCCAGGGTACACTTGATCCACTGACACATAAGTGGAGACTTTCAGATTTTGAAACCAACCATCTTCCTCTATCAGTTTCTCTTCTTCCTTGTTGCCTGTAAGAGATTGTTCCCCATAATCAAAATTGGAACAAAAAGGTTTGCTTTAAGCAGTAGTAAATACCCATATCAGAAACCTTGGTGCTTAACAAAAGTGGGAAAGATAATAGAGAAAATTAGAGATGTCAGCCATCCATGAACATCAAGAAAGCGTATTATTACAACCAATTGCAATATAAATGCTACACAAAAAAGAAGTGCAAGGAACCCGTATGTTATAATCTCCACAGCTAAAACAAGTTGTAATTTGTCATCGTTGGCTATCCTAATTCTTTGAGTCTCTCAACCATTTCATGCGAGATGCAATTGTTGCAATGTTAAATTTAACTATGAGGCTTAAAAACAGACACACCTGAACATGGCAGGAAAAGTACATGAATGCTTTGAGTCTAGAATCTCATAAGTTGCATCATCCATGTAACTATGTAAGGTTGTTGGGATTCATTTAGATGTGGAATTTGAAATGGTGAGGGCATTGAAGAAAGAAATGCTTCATTAATTGTGGAATCTGGACCATGGACATTTCCTGGCTGCCCAACTAGATCAACTACATATTCCCTGTTAATAAGTGTACCTATCTGTATTAGCAAAACATGAAAAAGAAGAATAACCGATGTAAAGAAGGCAAGTTCAAAGACATTTATAATTCTATCTGATTGGATTATGGAGCAATTTCAGGTGATCAAGACAGTTATAAATGCTACCATAAACAATATCAGGAGAATCGTGAAATGGAAGAACTGCACACAGTAGAAGCAATAGAGGCCAAGTTCATTAAAAATTGCTGGGACAACATGGAGAAAAAATAACACATGGCCCAGGATATGCTCAAGGTTCAAATTTAAGGTAACATACTTAAAGGCTAAATCATCTTGCAAAAACACGAAACATTCTTCAGCAAAGGAGAACTAGAAGTCACACCAGTGCTTTCTCCCATTTTTTTTTTAATTTAAACTTATTTTATTTCATTTTATCTCAAGTGAGTATGAAAGACAGGTCAGAATATCATACCTTGAAAACAGCCCGTCATCCTGGATTTTGACGAGGCAAGAAGACCGGTGATCCGCTACACAGTACTTGCAACCTCGAGCTATCCGGCATGGTAAACCTATATAGTCTGCCAATTTCTGCATTATATCACCACAAGTTACTAATGTAACTTGAAACTCACACGTCTTATTGTATAATGATTATGCACACACAGTTTTACAATCTGTTTCCAGTAGCCAAAACTGTCATTTCCTATCTGCTTCGTGATGATGTTGGTATCTCTATTTTCAAATTAAAATGGATTCAACAAGACATCAGGATAAAGATCTCGTCACAGTGCGCTCATGATACAATGGAAAGATAGCTGCCAATGGTGTGCTTTTACTCAATGATGCTCAGAGACAGACATGATCAGTTTGGCAATGAAAATAGTTTTCAAAGGTTAAGCTTATATCCTTTAATGGATGCTACACATGTCAACTTGCAAGAACAAAATTTTACGTGGATTGATCAGATAGGTTTGACATCCTGCTAGAATCCCATACAAATCAAAGATTTCAAAAAAATGTTGCCATATATTGCAACAAGTTACAAATACCTAACTTAATTATCAGAGGAACGAGCACTGTTAAAGGATTCTCTTTATAATTGTGGGTGACACTTGATTCTTCTAAATCAGTTGCATTCTCATGTACCATGCCCCTGTTCAGACAGTCATGTGTGCTATTAAAATTTCCTTTGATATTTAGAAACGTAAATCCTGGCACCATATCTTAGAACTACATGTGATCTTCCAATTTACAATTTCTTCAATTGATGTCATATAAGATGGTGCAAATTGAGAAAGAAAATCAAAGAACAAAGCACAAGTTTTTTTCCATCCAAAATTTTTTTAAGACAACATGCCTACCAACTCACACTGCTGTTAAAACAATCCAAACCAAAGACAAGTGAAACAACAGTAATGCCACATATCCCAAATCTTTACACCAAAGCCTTCATCCCCAATCCTTGACAAAATATGATGGATAACAAACCTACATATGAACTGACCCTTGCCTCGATGTAACATGTCTGTCCAATAGAATTACCAGCCATCAAAAATTGAAATATGAGAACATGTATAGTAGAATTACCAGCCATGGACTTTTAAGATCACTGAGTTCCAGAGCAAACGCCCTTTAAAGAAGATTAGGTGCTATACCTAATAAAATCACTATTAGCTGATGCTCTTAAACCAAATAAAAAATCAAGTGAGTTTCCTAAGAGGTTTGTAATCTCTGATTTCCCATCATGAAATTCCCCAACAGGACCTTATATATTCATAATAAATCATTCTGAAGGCTAAGTGGCCACTAACAGATATCCTTCAGGTCAGTCATGTCTCTTCTTTATTCGTACCAACTCACTGTAGATTTGTAAATCGGTAGATTAGTCGTGTTCCTTTAATTTACAAAGAAACAAACTAGAAATTGGAACTGATATCAAATTACTGTTTTTTTTAGGAAAAAAGAAGCAGCATGTTCTATGTATTTTTTTTATTTTTTACCTTAAATAGAATCGCGCGATGTCTACAGAGTCCCATGGATAGGCTACCAATGGGGAGCACAATACAATTGTGGAAGTCCCTCAATCTCCTGCTAACCACTTTCCAGCGCTTGTGGAGATCCCCTTGCTCCCCCGAGAAAGTTCCCCTAAACATTTAGCAACCCACGAAAAAAAAAGTAAACATTCAAGTAGTAGTAGACAAAGAAGAATCTTATATATCATGATACTTAAACACGTTACCCCATGTAAATAGCAACAAGTTTGCCCAGTTGCTCCACCAACACCAATGTATTCTCTGAAGCACAATATAGTTCTTGTGCTTTATCCTCCAGCTCCTTAAGACGCGAGTCACCACGTCTATCAACAAGGACCACCTCCATTGATGTCTCACTTGGTTCAATTTCTTTGAGAGACTTTAAAGGAGGCAGCTTGCTTACTTCCTCATCGTCATTGCACATCACCCACAGATATGGATTCATTCCCAAAATGTTATAAAATCCATCCGATATCTTGTCACTGTACGACAAGCATCCACTCACCTAGAATAACGAACAAGATCATCATGTACATTAATTTGTCATGACTTTGAAATCAAATCGTAAAAAGAATATAATGGGATGGAACGAATTTGAACTGTACCCAGAGGCGATACGAAACGGTTTGTGCATCGGAGGCCTCAGGGACGCCTTCCTGCAGAAGCACAAGCTCACTAGCAATACCAGCTTGAGCGCTCAGTATTTTAGCCAAACTAAGCTGCAAATAGTAACTCTCTTTAGTCTTCAGCGCCAAGTTTTCCTTCATCTCCTGGTCCTCCTTTTCCTCCGCCACATCCTGCTTTATAGTCGGCAAATGCACCGTCATCGACGTGTCGACCTTAATATCAGTAGTAAAGTTTCCATAAAGTGTAGTAATCCCCGAGAACAAGCTACCAGCATAACTACTCCCACTCGATAATCTTGGCAGCGACACTCGCCGGTCAAAATTCCGGTCAACATCCCTCTCTTTAATTATCTGCGGAACTGGAAGAACAGGTTCTGGTTCTGGTTCCGGCTCCGGTGTAACTAACAGGTGACGATCCTCCTCAGTTGATAATCTTTGCAGCTTCACGTGACTAGTAGATTTCTCAACTTTTTTCTCGGACAACCAGTCGAAAAAAGCGGCAAGTTGTTTTTTCTTTCGTTTATACTTGTCATCCTCACCGAATTGTTTGGTCTTCGGATGGTACTTTGGTACTTTTCTTCATCACTGCTCGTGAAGAGATCGGATATGGGTGTTGTTATTGTAGTTGGAATAGTAGTAATAGTTGTTGTTTCTGATATATTTTTGCCAACTGGAAAGGAAGATTTGGAGTACTGATCTTTTGATGAAGACTTTTGGCGGTCATTTCCGATGTAATGCTTGTTTTGATGATGATGCATGGATCCCGGACCTTTCAGGAAATTGCCTAGGGAAGAAGTAAGTGGTACGATGAGGCATTTTTCCTTTCCTTTTTTTTTTTTCACGGACCCACACACAATCCAAACCAAACCACCAATCCAGTTCACTCCTTCTCCTTCACACACACGCTTGCTTTAACTCAGGTGATGTTGCAGATAATGAACAAAGAAGAAGATAGGGAGAAGCCGTACAACCCCTGCAAACCGATGAGACTAAAGAAAGGAAACAAAAAACGCATGATTTCGATATGGTTTTTTTAATCCAGTTCTGTAAAAAAAATTATTTCAAAATCACAAGCAGCCTATATCTCGGCGCTGCATGCGTTTGCTTGCATTTAAGATCAGCGATCCAGTTAAAACAAAACAAAATAAGCAGAGATCGAGATTTTTCGTAGAATCTGTTTACCTAATGGAGAAGGAATTAAGTGAAGTAGCTGTGAAGAGAGAGTAGAATTTGAGTGATATTAAGAGACCCAAATGAGAGATAAGGGCGGTGCCGCGGTGCGGGTGGTGAAGCGAGAGAGACACAAGGAGAAGGAGGGTTTAGGGAGAGTGTCGTTTAAGCAAACGAGAGGAATCGGTGGGAAATTGGAAAATGGAAAAATACCATAGGGAAGAAGCTCACAGGCGCAGTGAGGGGAGTGCGCACCTTTTGTAATGAGCTCACACGTAAAATTTAGCAGTTGCGACCGTAAGATTTTATTGCAGGGAGCGCGCACAACGCAGGTGGCGGACGTTAGCGAGATTTGAAGCCGCGGGTTTTGTGTAGGATTATTTATAAAAAATGAAAAAAACTGAGACTTTGGTGAGGCTTATTTATAACATCATCGGAAAGACGCAGAACGGAAATTACGAGAAAGTGCTTAGGTTTAATAGTAAAAGACGATATTGGGTCTCAGTGGCTTTTGATGGCTTTTTCTGTAACGGCATGTGATGGTTGTTGGAGGCTCCAGCTTGGAGGTCGACCCTCTCAGTTTGGTGTTTTCTGTGGGCTGTAAAAACAGTTTGAGGCGGATTTTTTTTTTATCACTTGGAATGCGTGATGCTAACACCCTCTTAATAATTATTTAAAAAAAAAAAAATGTTATGATCCATTCTCCCCTTGAATTAAAGGAAGGGTTCTTGATTGTTCGAATTCCTCCCTCTTCATGAGGGGGTGTTTTGGCTGAGAGATATAAGTGGTTGAATGTTCAAAGAAGAACAGTGGTCTAAATTGGGCATAACCTTATCCATAAATAAAATTATTCGTCATCATCTCAGCAACTCTTAGAAATCATGATTTTATTTAATTTCTCATTATTTAATAGTATTTGAAAATGTGGTTGAATTCATATTTTTAAAATTTTAAAATTTTAAAAAATTAATTTTTTATATTTTTAAATTATTTTAATAAGCTAATATCAAAAATAATTTTTCAAATTTTTAAAAGAAATTGTGAAATTTTTAGCCACAAAACACTCAAATGTTCTAACAGGAAACAAAAGTCGCATCCAAAATTTGAAAATTCAAACTTCACAACTTGCATCCTTTGTGAAGGGTATTAAGTCCAGTAAAAGAAAGCTGCCATCACAAACAAAGATTAACCCCAAGACAGAATGCTAGTGTTATAACTCTTAGAGTTATGCACCAAACCTTCATATTAGATTCAACAACAACCGAAAATAACAAGCAACCAAGAATAACGACCGAGAACAACAAGAAGGAAACAAAACATATAACATTAGATACACCAACTAGTGAGGTAAGTAGTAAACCCATTTTTCTCGTTACTAAAAATCTAGTTATTCTTCTATTTCTTATAAGATTAACGAAAGTAAAGAAAAGAGAGAGCAAGAGATATTGAAAATCTTTTAAAAGATTGAAGTTAATATTCCACTATTGGATGTGATCAAGCAAATTTCATGATATGCAAAATTTCTTAAGGAGTTATGCATCAATAATAAAAAAAAAAAAGTTGAACACTGGTAAGAAAATAAGGGTTGGAGAGAATGCGTCCACAATCATACAAAAGAAATTGCCTCAGAAATGCAAGGATCCAGGTATGTTTACTATACCATGTGTGATTAGAAATCATAAGGTAGAAAGAGCTATGCTTGATTTAGAAGCATCGATCAAAGTTATGCCACTTTCAATTTATAAGGTTTTGAATCTAGGGCCTTTAAAGAAAACAAGGGTAATAATTCAATTAGTAGATATGTTTAATTCATACCCTGAAGACGTTGTTGATAAAGTTTTAATTAGAGTAAATGAATTGATTTTTCCCATGGATTTACATTATTGACATGGGTGATGAATTTGCTTCAAATTCAACTCATATATTGTTAGGCAAACCATTTATGAAAACAACAAGAACTAAAATCGATGTGCATAAAGGAATTTTATCTTTTGAGTTTGATGGAGAAATAGTAACATTTAACATTTTTAATGCTATGAAATATCCTGATGACTCTGAATCTATTTTTCATGTTGATATGATTGACCCCATTATGCAAGATGATTTTGAGCATAATTTCTTGCAAGATGAGTTGAACTTTGTATTATAGTATAACAAGATAGATAAGGATACAAAGCTAGAGAATAATGAAGACATGAAAGAAGTAATTGTGTCTTTGTATTTACTATTTAAAATGTCAGAGAGTTTGGTTAACTCTCCTTTACAACTCTCTAATTCACATGAAAGGGTTTTACCTTCTGTTGAATAGGCCTCGAAGCTGGAATTGAAATCTTTGCCCAAACATTTGAAGTATGTGTACTTGAAAAAGGATGAAAACCTTCCAGTAATTATTGCAAATGATCTAACCAAAGTCTGAAAAGAAAAGCTATTGAGAGTATTGAAGGAACACAAGACACGATTGGGTAGACATTGGCGGACATAAAAAGGATTAGCCCTGCAATTTGTATGCACCAGATTTTGCTAAAAAGTGACCCAAAACCAGTGAAAGAGCCTCAATGCAAATGAAATATAGCCATAAAAGAGGTTGTTATGAAGGATATTTTGAAGTTATTAGACCAAGGGATCATCTATCCCATATCCAACAATCAATGGGTAAGTTTGGTGCATGCGGTTCTCAAGAAGACAAGTTTGACTCTTATTCTCAATAAAAAAAAATGAACTTGTTCCTATGAGAGTTCAGAATGAATGAAAAATGTGCATCGATTTCAGGAAGTTGAATGCTACTACAAGAAAAGATCACTTCTCAATCCCTTTCATTGATGAAATGCTAGAAAGATTGGCGGGTAATTCATTTTTTTGTTTCTTAGATGGGTTTTCTAGTTATTATCAAATTATTATAGCTCAAGAAGATCAAGAAAAAACAACTTTCACCTTTCCATATGGAACTCTCGCTTATAAAAGTATGCCTTTTGGATTGTTTAATACTCCAAATACATTTAGAGATGTATGATGAGTATTTTTTCTGACTTAATTGAAAATTGCATTGAGATTTACTAAGATTGCTAATATGTTTTCTAAGATTGATTATCATTGGATTAGGGTGGAAAAGAAGGATGAGTGGAAAATAACATTATAAACTAAACACGGGTTGTATGAATGGATGATAATGCCATTTGGGCTATCTAACGCACTTAGTACATTTATGTGACTTATGAATCATGTCTCGAGGAAGCATATTATATTGTTTGTTGTTGTATATTTTGATGATTTTTTGGTGTATAATAGAACTTTTGATGATCATGTGGAGCATCGTAGGGCTTTATTTGAAACTTTGTATAATACTAAATTGTATGAGAAACTAAAAAAGTGCCATTTTTGTCAAGAAAATATTGTGTTTCTTGGTTATATCATTTCTAGTAGTGGGGTTAATGTTGACGAAGAAAAGGTTAATGTTGACGAAGAAAAGATAAAAGTAATTAAAGATTGGTCGAAACCTACTGGTATTGTTGATGTGAGGAGTTTCCATGGTTTAGCTTCATTTTTTTGGTGATTTGTGAAGAACTTCAGTTCT
>Ga0325410_1001940_pt1 | contig 23110 bp, 21 predicted proteins | sample PopdelMetagenome_16_FD_206182 | JGI IMG/M metagenome (GOLD analysis project Ga0325410, IMG submission 206182) | Populus deltoides microbial communities from Bellville, Georgia, United States - Xylem-PdIQD-R3 | ecosystem: Host-associated > Plants > Phyllosphere > Stem > Wood/Secondary xylem...
ATGTCACCAAGGACTGCTGAGCACATGACATGGCACCAAGCACACCATGCGGTTGATGGAGTGATGGTTCATCCTTCTGACGGCGAAGCGTGGAAACGCTTTAACAATGTTCATCCTCACTTTTCAGTTGAATCAAGGAATGTGCGTCTTGGGTTATGTAAAGAAGGATTCAACCTATTTGGGTCGTTTGCTGCTCCTTATTCTTGTTGGCCAGTCATACTCATAGTTTATAACTTGCCACCGGGAATGTGTATGAGGCCAGAGTTCTTGTCTTTATCTACTGTCATACCTGGTCTAAGCAGCCCGGGGCAGAATATAGATATTTGTCTTCGACCGTTGATTGATGAGTTGGCGCAGTTGTGGTCCTCTAGAGCTCTGACTTATGATATATTGAGAGAAAAAAAATTTCCTTATGAGGGCGGCTTTGATGTGGACTATCAATGATTTTCTAGCTTATGGAATGCTTTCTGGTTAGAGCACGCATGGGAAACTCGCATGTCTATACTGCATGGAAAACAACAAGGCATTCACGCTAGCAAATGGAGGTAAAGCTTCTTTTTTTGACTGTCACCATCGCTTCTTGCCACTTAATCACAGGTACAGAAAGAACATAAAAGATTTCTTTGTTAGCAGAGTTGAAAAAGATGTTGCATCCCTGCGTCTTTCTGGTGAAGAATTGCATGATGTTGTCTCAGAGTACGGTGACATCGTGTTTGGCCTTCAATCAGGTAAGCAAAAGTTTCTTGGGTTTGGTTTGACCCATAATTGGGTAAAGCGAAGTATCTTTTGAGAGCTTCCTTATTGGAAGACCAACCTGCTCCGCCATAATCTTGACGTCATGCACATCGAAAAGAACATGTTTGAGAACATTTTCAACACCGTCATGGATGTGAAGGGGAAGACAAAGGACAACATCAAGGCTAGATTGGATATAGCTTTATACTGTAACCGTAAAAATATGGAGTTGGTTTATGATGAGTCACGGGTCGCAAAACCAAGAGCAAGCTTCGTGTTAGAGAAAAACGCACAACTACTAGTCTACAAATGGCTTAAGAGTCTGCGTTTTCCGGATGGACATGCATCGAACATATTAAGGCTGGTTAATATAGAGGACTGCAGATTGTATGGAATGAAGAGTCATGACTGCCACGTGTTTATGCAAACACTCATCCTATTAGCTTTTCGTGATTTGTTGCCAAAGGGAATATGGGATGCACTCACGGAGATCAGTCATTTCTTCAGAGATATATGCTCTAGCAAGTTGAATGTTGATCACATTGAGAGGCTTCAAACGAATATCAACGAGACACTATGCAAACTTGAGATAATATTCCCTCCATCATTTTTTGACTTAATGGAGCATCTCCTTATACATCTACCATTCGAGGCAAAAGTTGGAGGACCAGTCCAATATAGATGGATGTACCCATTCAAACGGTTAGATATTACAGTTGCAATGTAATTCATATATAAAAGTATTTTATATGTTTCTCTTAATTGAAAATACTTGATTAATATTTCAATGCAGGTACTTGTTTAATCTCAAAAAAAAGGTTAAGAACAAGGCACATGTTGAGGTTTCGATATGTGAGGCCTATATTGTTGAGGAGATCTCAACATTTATCTCGTACTATTTCGAACCTCATCTGAGAACGAGAATCAATCACGTTCCATGGCATGATGATGGCGATGAAGTGCCTTCTAGTGGGAACTTGTCAATATTCTCCAATACTGGATGACCCACACCTAAAAATGTCGTAAGAGAAAGATATTTGTCGGAAATAGAGTTCAAACAAGCACACAACCATGTTCTATTTAATTGTGATGAGCTGGGACCTTTTATTCAGTAAGTTTATACTAATTAAACTTTGTTAGTAATATACTGTTAATTATATATTGTAATATCATACACTCATCATTACTTGTAGGCAACATCGACAATATTTGCTCTCCAATAACTCACAACTGACTGAATCCCAGATCTTTCAATTACAAGATGAACAGTTTGTCACGTGGTTCAAAACACATGTAAGCACTATCACAAACTCATTCTAGCTTGCAAAATTACTTTACGTATGCATGTCATTACGAGATTCTCGTTCATTTACTGTTTATTGATGTACATTAAATACAAGGTTTATCAAATGGGAAGGAGTGCGCCTAAGTTATTGTCTTCACTAAACCTGGGGCCTGAAAGAAAATGTAAGTGCTATAATAGGTATTTTGTCAATGGATATGTTTTCCATACTGAAGAATATGGGCAAGGAAGAAAGACATACAACATCGGTGTTTGTGTTAAGGGATCCACTAGTAGTGAGTTAGAAGTTGACTACTATGGTAGATTAGAAGAGGTCATCGAACTGCAATATCATAACGAACAGAATAGAGTATTTTTATTCAAATGCTATTGGTATGACACGACTGACAGAGAAATCAGAGTTGATCCGCACTATGGTCTGGTCGAAATCAACTCAAAAGCTAGACTCTGCAACATAAACGATGTTTTTATTTTCGTAAAGCAATGTCAACAAGTTTATTACACATACACCCCTTCATTTAGAAAGGATCGATCAAGAGTTGATTGGTTGTCCGTTTTAAAAACGAAACCCAGGGGTCGTGTCGAGGTTGTTCAGGATGAGAACGAAGACACAAGTGTGCGAGATGAAGTCTTTCAAGTTAGTGAGCTGGTTGAACCATATCGAGTTGGTCCTTCGATTGAATTGGAAGAAAATTCAAATTTTTGTGTTTTCGATGATAGTCTTGTTGATGTTGACGCAGAGGAGTTGAATGTTGTTTTGAGCTCTAGCGGACAAGCAAATGTGGATGAAGAAGACAATATCCATATTGAAGATTGCGATGAGAGTGATGACAATTCAATTGATGATGGAGAAGAAGAAAATTCTGACTAACAATCAAATTTAAGCCCTGTGTAAAGCCCTTTCTTTCATGTAATTTAGATTATGGATGATATATTTTGTAACACAAAATATTTATTACTTGAAATAATTACTTGAAATGCCACAATCACGAAATAATTACTTGAAATAATTATAGATTATGGATGATATATTTTGTAACATGAAAATAATTACTTGAAATGCCACAATCACCGACGTCTATACCGACGGACTAAGTCCGTTGACATTTCACAGAGAATTCAAAAATAAACACTTGAAATGCCACAATCACCGACGTCTATACCGACGGACGGACTAAGTCCGTCGGCATTTCACAGGGAGTTCGAAAATAATTACTTGAAATGCCACAATCACCGACGACTATACTGACGGATATAAGTACGTCAGCAAGTTGTCGGCGGGTCAATTTTACCGACGCCATTACCGACGGACTGCGTGAATTCCAAAGTGTTGTGCATTAAATGCATCTCTGACCGCGTCAGCTCGCCGACGGCATTACCGACGTACCACGAAAAATATGGAGGGTCATTAAAAATTTTGGTGCGAAATTCAAAAATTACCGATGGATTTTGGACGAATCACCAACTGAATAAATTAAAATAATAATTAATTTTATATCCGTTGGTGAATCTGTCGGTAAAAATGCCATATAAGTCCCCCCATCCACCGTTTCAATTCATTTTTTCTTCTCCTCAGTTTTTTCACCGATTTTCTCCTCAGGTTTTCACCGATTCTTTTCCTCTCCGTTCTTCAAAGGTTTCACCAACAATCTCTAGCAATTTTTCTCGTGAATTTGCATCAGTTTAAAAGGTATGTATGTTTTTTGCTTTAAGGGTTTTTTTTTGCTATTTGTTTTGGTATGTTTTTTGTTTTAATGTATTTTTTATAATGTAGATAAAGTCTATAGTTTTTTTTTGCATAATTCTTGCTAAAGTCTATAATTTTTTTTGAATTTATTGAATATTTTTATTGTTTTATTGGCATAATAATTATTATTAGTTAATTTGTTGAATATTTATTGTTAATGTTGAATTTACCATAGAATTAGTAATTGAATATGTTTGAATAATTATTAATTTTACTCTATTATTGCATGATTTGTGTTTAATGTTTTGCATTTATTTTGATTGTTATTTTAGAGTTTTTTTTTAATTTATTGTTTTATTGTATTGGTATAATTATTGAATAATTTTTTGAATTGTAATTGTTAATGTTGAATTTACCTTAGTATTAGTAATTGAATATTTTGGAATAATTGTTAATTTTACTTTATTATTGCATGATTTATGTTTAATTGTTTTTAATTAATTTTAATTGTTAGTCTACCGTTTTTTTTTATTGAATATATTTTGTTGTTGTATTAGCATAATTATTGAATAATTTGTTGAATTGTAATTTTTAATGGTGAATTTACCTTAGGATTAGTAATTGAATATGTTGGAATAATTAGTATAGATTGGGTCAATTGGTTGTGGCTTTTGTTAATATGTGCAGGTTTGTAGATTTGGGTAGTATCCGGTATAGGGGAGTAGTGTCCGGTATAGGGGAGGTGCAGTCGAATTTTTTTTTAACATTTGAATTTAATTATATAATTATTTGTATAAAATTATGGAGATGCGTAGAATGAAAACTAGAGCTGGTCGCTCACATACGGTCGCAGCTAGTTCGTCTAGCAGCTATGATGATATTTCCCTAGGTGCCTCTCAAGAAGAGACACCTACACCACCTGTGCTGTCAACCGATGCTACCTCTTCCAGCAGTACTTCACAGTGCAGAGGCGGCGTGCCTTCCTAGCGAAATCAATTTACCCGCAAGTATGAGGCATAGTGGAAGAACGACCTTTCAATGTAAGTTTGTTAAGGTTTAATTTTTTTTTAATTACAACATAATTTATGAAGTAATCACTATTTAATTTATTTCATTTATTTTCAGGTTCACAAACATTGAGGCCGCCCGAGTAATATCATCGGCGTTTAAATTGTCGATGGAAATTCCATTGTTTCAATGGAGTCAGATATCCAAGCATCCTAAATGGATGCCTCAAATCAATGCATGGTTTGATAGATTTCAGGTTGGTGTTAATTTATAATTTTCAGCTTATTTCTATTAAATTATTAATATAATTGTAAATAAATTATTGTTTTTATTTAAACTTGTTTATTTATACACAGCACAAATTCTGCTGGGACAATGAACATAACACTGTTGTGAGGAGGGTGTGGGAAAATCACGCGGCAACTAGGTAAGATCGAAAAAAATACAAGATTTTTTTTAGATTAAAATTTATGTTTCAAAATATAATTTTTGGTTGCGTGAAGTAGGTTGCGTGATTTTTGATATGAAGTACAAAAAAGGGCAAAAAAAACCGTGAGGAATAGGGGTTTCCAAGGCTGGAACGATGTTGCGGTTTGGAGGGATTTCAAACCGATATACATCCCGGAAGATATATGGCCGCACTATCTTGAGCACGTGACGTCTAAGCGGTTCACACGACGCTCACAGTCCGGTGCTGGCAACCGGAATCGGCCAATCCATGGCTCGGTGACAACGCACATTGGTGGCTCCATTCCATTTGCTGCACATGCAAAACAGATGGTAAGATTAATTTAAATGAAATATATCGTTAAATTAAGTTGTTGTTAATATATCTTTTTTCATTATAGGTTGCGTTTCTTAGACGTGAGCAGAGCCCGATGGAGCTGTTTGTGGAGATGCACGTGCGGAGTCAAGACCGCCAAAAGGGGGCATAACAATTCGTTGATAACCGTGCCCAACATTTTGTGGTATGTTTGTTCAACCATTTTATTTTGTAAGTTATTATGTTTATTGAATTGAATATGATGATTACTTTTTTTTTATTTTTAGGAGACCTATAATAATCGGTTGAGGGAGAGATATAGGGATAATATTTTGACCCATCCAAAATTCGATCCAGATTTGTGGATGGAGGTTGGCTCGTCAGGTGGACCCGATAAAAATCGGGTTTACGGGCTCTCCAACACTACGGCCGACAACTTGCGGTCGACCCGTAGTGTTTCAACCGTTGGGACCTCCCAATCAATATCGAGCTCCCAATCTAAGGAGTTCGTGGCCTTGTAGCAATATATGGCTCATCTCACCGACAAATACGACCACATATCAGCGGAGTACGCACAACTCAAAGCGTCTCATGCACAACAAAGAGTAGAGTTTGAGCAAATCAAAGCGTCTCAAGCACAACAAAAAGCAGAGTATGAACGACAAAAAATGGCTTATGAACAACAAAAAGCGGCTTATGAATAGCTTCGCGAAATGGTTATGAACATGGCAAATAGTGGAACATGGGCGCCTAATCCTTTTTGGTCGTGTAACCACCAGCCTCCTCCTCCAAGATCTCCTCCTCCTCCTCCAGCTCCACCTTTATATTAATTTGTAATAAACATTATTTACCTTTAAAACTTCATTTCATATTTTTTTTGAAACATATTCAGTTTGTAATGAATATTATTTAACTTTGTTTTTTTTTTTTATGTTTAATATAAATTGTATTTGCATAATTGGTTTGTATTACTATTAATTTATATAGTTTTATATTATATATCCTAAATAATTTTTTAAAAACAAATTTAGAAAAAAACTATTACCAAGGATTTTACCGACGGATTCATTCGATCAGTATTTTAAACACTCACCGACAGAATTACCGACGAAATTAATCCGTCGGCATTTAACAGTAGCTGCCACACTTACCGACGAATTTACAAACAGATATATTCAGTCGGTATTTCATACACTCATCGACAGATTTACCGACGGCTACTAACAGTCGGTAAATCACGATATTACCAACGGACTAAAAATCCGTTGGTATAGTTCAAGCGGGAATCTTTTTTTTTGCGCGCAAATTGCGTCTGTAAAACTATCGGCAAATGTTTTTTTTGTTTTACCGACCGATATAGCGATGAAATGGGGAATCACCGACGAAAGGAAAGCCGACAGACGTAATCCGTCGGTGATGATGTCGGTAAAAAAATCACCGACGAACTTCTATTCACACACCGACAGAATTTTTTCGTCAGTAAAACTGTGAAATCTTGTAGTGAACCAAAGCTACTTTTATTTGTAAATTTGGTTATTATTCCCCATTCTTTTATTATAGTTTTGAGATGATTCTTCACATGCTTAGACTTGCATTGCAAGTTGAACTTTTGACTAATTTTTGTAGTCACTTTCAGAAAAGATTCTGATTTAAAGGTGGAAGAAGCCTTGTTTTTTTTAAGTGCCACTTCGGCTAATACCTCAAGTAGCATGTGAGATATAGGCTTAGACCATGTGAAGTGCTTACCCTTGCATTTTTCATTCTTTGTGGTACTCATTTCTACAAAATAATTACAAATTTATACAAAATAAAATCATACAATATTTAGATTTAATCAATTTTATAAAAAAAACACAATTAATATTTAAAAAAGAATACATAAAATACATAAGAAATTATAATAAAGTCATTAAGCAATCCAAATACATAACAAAGATAATACAAACTCAAGAAAGACATAATAAAACAAACATATATAATTAACACTTAATTACTAGTTTCTTTTGATTGTTATAATTATTCCACATGATTTATGCAATATTTTCTCCTTTTGTTATCCACTCCCTATTCTCTACCCTCTCCTCCCATTGGCTTAAGTTGATTGTTCGTCTAATTGGTTTACTTTCAGGACATATTTCTTTTATAAAAAAGTCATAAGAGTCAACTCCCATTATGTGATTGTGAACAATAAAACATGTAAGCACAACATTCACTTGTGATTCATAAGATCAAAAAGGTTTCCCATCAATTGATCTAAAACGACTCTTCAAAATATCAAACCCTCGCTCAATAGTGGTTCTCAATGAAGAGTGTTGAAGATTAAATAACTCATTTTCATTTTCTAATGAATATTTTGTAAACTCATTTAAGTGATATCAAACTCCCTCAAAAGAAGAAATAATTCCTTTTCGAATGTCATAACCAACATCACTAAGATAATATTTACCTACAAATAAAAAAAAACCTATTACTATCTTTATCTAATTAGACATTTTATATGTTTATTGCATATAATAAATATTTTATTTTATATATACCTTCTGGAATTTTTAGACCACTAGGTCTTTAGAGTGCATCATCTAAAACACGTGAATCATGTGCACTTCCTTGCTAGCCAGTTAAAACATATATAAACTTTAAATCAAAAGTTATAGTTGCTAAAATATTTTGTGGTTCTCTCTTTTCAACCTAAAAAATTTCCTTGAATTACAACAGGAACATATGAGTACCATCAATTGCTCCCACAAAATCCTATATAAACAAGAAAAAATAATTTAAAACCTTTTCTTTTAAATGTAATTAATTAATGTATAAAAATATTGGTATTGTTCTCATAACTTAAAATAAGGATAAAATCTATGATTATTCATTATTTTTGTGGAAACTGTATTCCTTATGTCTTTAATAAGGTGTTTGTATAACTTAATAACTGTTTTTAATACAATTTTAAAGTAACGATGGATAGTTTCAATAGAAATGTAGTAAATACCACTAATAAAAAGAAGTATTTGGTTTCAACCTATAATTTATAAGAACATAATTACTTGCTCCCTAATAGACACATTTTGAGTTGATCGTAATATAGGTCATGACTTGTGAGAATGTCATATAAATTATAAAATACAACTAGTTTCATATGAATTTGTTCTACAAAATGTTGTATTATAATTATTGCAATGATATTTAATACCCTAAACAACTTAATTTAAAGTGGATTACTATTCTCGTTTCTCACTCTCTTAACCCTAAATTGCTTCATCTCTGATCTTTCCTTTATGCCCAATCGGTGTCCATGCATCTAAAAGAACCACTACAAATTTTGATGAACAAGAGAGAAAAATGAAATGAAATGAAATGAGCATATGTAGTTTGATTTCGCCATGCAAACTAATGAATATAAATAATCATATTGGTGTTTTAAAGATTGCTATATTCAAAGCGCATCATGTTCTTTCTTGACTAAGAACTATGAAGAGATCGGTTGCGCATGAATTTCAAAGTTAGCAAACCCTAGGCATGAACCTTTTCTACCAGTCTTTTATACACTTCGAGAAAGCATTTCTCTTGAGAGGAAGCTAAATTCCTATTTCCAAGCATTAATAAAAGTAAATTATTCCAACAGAGTAAGCACAGAGAAAGACAAAAAACATCTTGTTATGAGCTTCCAGAAGAGAATTTTGAGCTTAAGGTGTAGTCGTTATTATGGGGGGGAGCATAAGAAAGGGTAGAAACATAGATAAAAGGGAAGAGAAAGTGGACTTTCTTATGGTGATGATGATAGTTGAAAAGGAAGGAAAAGAGAGAGTATGAGCTGAACAACAAAAGAAAAATAGAGAAAACGTGAGGGACTTTCTTTGAAAGTTTACTTCGTCATTCATTATGTCTGTATGGTCTAGTTAGGGCGTTATTTGATAAAGAACTGTCATGATCTTTTTGTACTAGTTTTGCTGCGAGTTGAGCAAATTTTGTACTCCATTGTTAAATTAGGAGGGCGAGAGAGGAAGAGTCCATCACATAAATAATTCCAAACAATGGCCATATATGCTAAGCAATCTTATTCAATATATGTTAAGTATAGAATGTTATATGCTTATCTCCTTATTATCTCTGCCTTTTATTTTTTCTCTGTTATTATTAACATAAGCAACTCTTTTTCGACCTTTGTATCTCTATATCTCTCTTTGTTGTTTGCCGTGAGACACAAGATAAAGCTGAAGAAGAAAGCAAAGAAGCAAACTTTTGTAGAATCTAAATGAAGGGAAGGCACGAGAAGGAATGCATAGGCCAAGGTTGTTGAGAAATAACTAAGCAAATAAGTTTCTTTTGACTGTAATTTACTAACTTTAGAAGCATCTTGGATTTTATAAAGCAGAGGCCATTCAATTTCTTAGATGCATATAGGATTAATCATCAATCAAATTAACAAGTAAGATCTTGAGATCCTAAATAAAACAAAGCATGGAATTGCAATGTTTTTTTTTTCTAAAAACCGAACAAAACATGAAAAACATAGAAAATTAACAAGATTCAAAAAAATTATGCCTAATCATAGCTACAAAGCCAAACGTAGAAGATAAAAATATAAAGTAGATAATAGAGATACATTTAAGGAAAAGGGTTGCCTAAAATAAGAGGATTCAATGAGCTATAATGGAGATTTTTGCACAGAGAAAAATCAAAAGGAAATTATGATCATTTTTAATACAATAAAGAGATTTGAGAGAGAGACAGAGAAAGATATTTGCAACAGCCATAGTTTGCTAGTATAAGGTGTTTTCTTTGTAAAAAAAGAAAAGTGTTTTTCATTTTCAAAGATAAGAAAAGAAAAACACTTTCATGGAATAAAGGCTTAACTTGTTCTTTGACTATAATTCATTTTTTTTTATTAACTTTCCATAAGTTTACCAAGAAAGTGGTTTCATGGAAACAAATAAGACATATATATCTTGTAATTCTTGTTTGTGTCAAAATCATTCCAGCTTTTTCTTCATAACATTTTTCTATTAAGATTGGTGAGGAACAGTATTAAATTTTACTAGTAAAATTATTAGAATATTGATTTAAAATTATAATTAATAATAATTTTTTTTTGTAATTAGTGAATTTTATTGACTTAGCCATTTATTTTTTTATGGTGGTGTATAAAACTTAAATGGTTAATGTTAATATAATTAATGGAATGACATTTATGATCAAATTCATTTATTATATTTAATTTTTTTGAGTATATTTGGTAAGTGATATATTTGTTGAGCGTGTGTATCATGTGTTTAGGATAGTTATATATAATCCTTTCATCATCAAAACTCTTAAAAATACTTGGGTATGTTAACTTTAATACCATTAAAAGAATGATGCATTTAGATTTAATTTATAAGTTACATATTAATAAAAAAAAGATAAATGTGAGATTTGTGCACAAGCTAAAGAACTTGGAAATACTTTTAATCCAGTAGAAAAAAAAAATTATTGGAATTAATATATAGTGATACTTATGATAGTAATAATGTCTTGACTTACAGTGGTAAAAGATACTTTATAACTTATATTGATGATTTTTCAATATATTTTTATACTTATTTGACTAATTCTAAAAGTGAATTATTTTATAAGTTTAAATTTTTTAAAGCAGAAGTAGAAAATCAATTAGAAAAAAAATAAAAAATTTATGATCTAATAGAGATGGTGAGTATTCTTCGAATGAAATGAATTATATTTTAGAATTACATGGTATTATACATCAAATAACACCTTCTTATTCACCGTAGTCTAATAGGATAGCAAAAAGAAAAAATAGAACTTTAATGGATATAGTTAATGCAATGTTAATTAGTTCTGGATTGCCTAATAATTTATGGGGTGAAGCTTTGTATTTTGCTTATTATATTCTTAATAGAGTTTCTTATAAATATTAGGATAAAACATGATATGAATTTTGGAAGAATAAAAAAATATTTTTTAAAAATATTTTAAAGTGTAGGGGTGTTTACTTAAAGTAAATATTCCAATTACTAACAAAATAAAAATAAGTCCTAAAACTATAGATTGTGCATTTGTTGGATATTCTTTTAATAGTACTTCTAATTGATTTTTAGTTTTAAATTCTAAATTTTTTGAAATTGTAAATAATACAATTATTAATTAAGGTGATGTATTTTTCTTTAAAAATATTTTTCCAATGAAAAATAATGTATTAAACTTGTTAATGAAAGTCATTCTTCTAAAATATACATTGTTGATAATCATGCATCTAGTGAAATTAGAAAGAGTAAAATAAATAGAATAACAAAGGATTTTGGAGCTAATTTTTATATCATTTTACTTGAAAATAAACCTAAAACATATAATGAAGCAATATCATCTATCAAAGCTTTATTTTTGGAAAAAAGCGTTAAAAGATAAGATAAATTCTTTAATTTCTAAAAAACTTGGTTCTTAAGTGATTTGCCACAAGATTGTAAGACAATAGGTTGTAAATGAGTTTTTTAGAAAGAAATTGAGGTAGAAAGAAATTGAGAACTAATGGATCTATAAAAAAAATTTAAGACTAAGCCATGTTTGTTTTCCGGATAGTGGTTTTCGGGAAACCACTTTTCAAACTTTCCCGTGTTTGTTTGCCATTAGAAAAGTTGGTCAACGGAAAACACTTTATAGTCAAAGAAAAATTTGGCTTGGTTTCTAGGAAAGTGTTTTCCTGGAAAATTTGGGCGGAAAACACTTTCCGGAAGTTGTGAAAAATTTAGATATGTCATATTATTTGCTGATTATATCAAATTTGGTCCTCAAACTTTTGATTGCTATATATATATATATATATATATATTGTTTTGAATATTTATTTTTCAATTTCATCTCTTAAAATTTAATTTTTATATTAACTTTGGTTCTCATTTTTATAATTATTATTTGCTTTTCCCTTATCATTTTTTTATTGAGAATTTTTATCTATCAAATTTGATCCTCATTCTTTTGATTGTTACTTATTTTATTTGAAATAATTTATGAAATGTTAATTATTATTATTTTAATTTCTTCATCTTTCATTTTAATTTTATTTTTTAGATTTGATTTCTATTATTTTGATTATTATTTATTTTATTTGAGATAATTTATGAAATTATATATATTTTTTTCAATTTCATCCTTATTTAACTTTTTAATTTGTAAGATTTGTTCCTCATTATTTTAATAAACTTGATAAAATAAAATATTAATAAGTTATTTTCTAGCTCATTTTCCATGACATAACCAAACACTAGAAAATGTTTTTCAACTTATTTTTCATTACACTACCAAACATTGAAAAATAATTCACTTTCCTGGAATTCACTTTCTAAAAGGAAACTACTTTTTAGCAAACAAACGGGGCCTAGGTTAGTTGCTAAGGAGTTTAAACAAGAAGGAGTGGAACTAATACACCATTTTCTAAAATTACTACAATTAGATAATTAGTTGCTTTAGCTTCCTTTTACAAATTAAAAATCTATCAAATGGATGTTAAAACAACCATTTTAAATGGTGATTTAGAAAAAAAAAAAAAAACAGTAAGGTTTTGTTGTGTCTAGTCAAGAAAAGAAAGTTCATAAACTTCTAAAATCTTTTTTATGGTTTAAAATAGGCTTTAAATCAATGGCATAAAAAATTTAATCAAGTTATGTTATTCGATAGTTTTTAAACAAAAGTTGCTGATAAATGTGTTTGTTAAACGATTTAAAAATAATTATATGATTTTATATTTGTATGTTAATATTATGATTTTTTGTACTAATATTCAAGTTATAAATATTACTAAATCTTTCTTGTCAAAAAACTTTGATAAGAAGGATCTTGATCTAGTTAATGTTATTTTGGGCATTAAATTATTGAAAAACAGTAATAGTTTTGCTTTAACTCATTCACATGACATTGAAAAAAATATTAAAAATATTTAATTATTTTGATGCATCTCTTGTTTGCAACCCTTTTAGTCCTTCTACTAGATTAAGAAAAAATGATGGTGAAAATATGTCTCAATATAAATATTTACAAATTATTAGATCTTTATTACATCTAGTCAATCATACTATTCCTGATATAGCATATGCAATTGATTACATCTAAAAGAAATTATTGATTATGCACTTCATTATATTGGTTTTCCTGCTTAGTAGAGGAATTTAGTGATGCCAATTGGATTTCTAATTCAAAAGAAACAAAATTTACCAGTGGGTATGTATTTACATTATGTGGTGGTGTAGTTTGTTGGAAATACGTTAAACAAACTATAATTAATTGCTTAACCATGGAAGCATAATTGGTTGCGTTAGATGTTGTTAGTTCAAAAATTGAGTGGCATTAAAAATTTTTAATTGATATATCATTTGTTTCTGAACCAATACCACTTATATCAATGTATTGTGATAGTCAAGCTACTATAACTATGGCTAAAAGTAAAAAGTTTAATGGAAAAAAGAAGACATATGACTGTTATACATAAATTCATTAAACATTTGATATTTGATGGTGTTTTTTCTTTGGATTTTATTAGGTTTGGAAACAATATTGCAGATCTGTTTACTATAGGTTTGGCATGCCAACGAGTTATTCAATTGTCAAGAGAAATGAGATTGAATCCTTTAAATTAATTACTAATAGTGGAAACCTATTTTCATATACACACACACACATATATTGTAGGGTGGTCCTATTTATATAGTAATGTGCTCTCTATTATGATGATTGGGAAGAGTTAATCTCTGAATCCAACGACAAAAGAAATTTTGTGAGATGTTGGTCACAAAACAACATTGAAAGATTCACCTATGCGAGTGTGTTCGTGGGGTCGTTATTGTAAGAGCTTAGATTACTTTTTAAAGACAATTATGAGATAATATATATGCGCATGATAAAAAAAAGTGCTGCTTTAATAGAACCTTAAAATCACTTATATTAGGAGTGTAATAAGTTTAAACTTAATCCAAATAACCTAGTTCAAAACATCCTAGCTATGGTTCTCCAAGTTTAGAATTATTGACATTAAATTCAGGTTCAAAACTTGAAGATACCTAACACCTATTATACAATATTAATAGTTCAGTTTATTTTATTTATTATATGTATGAGTAATTTTAAATTAACTAGGGGATGACATAATATTGATTTTAGATAATTATTAATAATAATCATTTTTTAATTAGTAAATTTTATTGACTTAGCCATTTAAATTTTAATGGTGGTGTATAAAATTTAAATGGTTAACATTAATACAGTTAATGGGCTGATATTTATGATTAAATTAATTTATTATATTTAATTATTTTGAATATAATTGTTAGTTGAATATATGTGTGTGTGTGTGTGTTTGTTTAGGATGGTAATATATAATCTTTTCATCATCAAAATTCTTAATAATACTTTTCTATTGTGGTCTCTTATAAATCTTTACATATAATTTAAGATCTTTTTTTTCTATGTTCCTTTCAAATTTTACTATATTTTCTTTCTCATACTTTATTAATTTCAAATTTAAGTTAGCACTAATTTAAAGGTTTGGAGAATTTTTGTTGCATCCAAAAATTCTAATGGATTGTTGTATCTTGAGAAAAAAGTGTATTACATGCAAAATTATTCTTTTGCAGATGAGGTGTTTTCTTTTTAAAAATAATGTTATTACGTGATACAATCTCAAGTTTTCTCTCAACCCTTATTGTTTCATATTTACTTTTAGTTTTTATTTTTATTATTGATTTTAATTGCTAACTTAAATATTAAAAAAGGAAACAAAAATCTTGATAGTATTTATTTTCATAATTATTTCAAATATCTTGATTGTGGCATCTTAAAATCAAATGAAATTAATATATATATATATAAAAGAACAAAAAATAATGACAACCCATTTTTTTATTATCAAATATAGTAAATCTAGTACTGTCAAATTTGAATTACAATAAAAATAAGAAAATGTGAGGGAAGATATGATTTTTTTCCTTTTGGGAATTTGTTACAATAATTTATTTTTGGAATATAATACAATTAAATTGGTAATACAATAAAAATTAAATAAAAAAATTAAAATAAAATGAAATGAATAAAAAAAATGGCATAAAAATTGTAGTTTATAAATTACTAGATGAACAAAAATGATTGTAAAAAACATATTTCATTTTTTTTTATCATTTTAATTGCAATCATACTATATTCTAACCAAAAAGTACAAAAAAAATTGTCATCAATTTCCTCTTTTTTTTGTCCTCATTTTTTTTTTTTTTGCTTTGTTATTCATTTTTTTCTTTTCATTTCTATTTTTATTTTTTGTCATTTATATATTCAATTCAAAAAATATAAATGAATATTTTATCATGATGTTGTTAAAAGGCCTAACTTAACTTACTTTCCTGTTCACAATCCCTTTCAAATTTATAAAAAGAAGACGGTACTTAAACATTCCAACCCTAATGGAATGTAACAAGAATCAAAATCAAAATAAAAAAGACGACATTAGTGCAAAAGAGAACATAGGGCTGTGCTTTATTGTTATTGTTTTTCCAGTTTTTTTCATCCGTAAATTTGCAAATTCAAGATAAGTTAATTATAAATTATGCAATACAAACACAATGTCAAACAAATATAATTTTAAAATTTAAAATATTTCTAAATAGTCAAGATTAAAAAGATCTTTAACTTAAAGTAATTCAACTTAAACAAAATATCAAAATATTATGAAAGTAAAATGTTCTAACACAAATATTTAAAATATAAAATTAGGTCAATGTTATCAAAGCTAATGAGATCTAAAACATCCCTTATTTTGCTCAAATTCCTACAAAGTATAAACATGAAAAAAACAACATGAATATAAACTATATATATTAGTGATAAATCTAATTTTAAAAAATTATTATTATTATTATTAATATCATACCGGAACATTCCGGCCGAAATTTAGCTGAAAAATCTAGAACGGACCAAGATTTAAAATGAGATAAAAATTGTTCTGTTTTGTTTTGTTTTTTTTTTGAATAGGTATGAATTGTTTCAGCCATTCTGGACGAAACGAAACGGAATTGACAACCTTGGTTTTGATTATTTTTGCCTTGTCTAGAAATCCAAAGTTCCTTCGTCGAATAGCAATCGGCTCTCTCGTCAGCAGACCTGTACGAGATAGATTCCCTTTCTTTTCTGCAGCAGAGTGATGATCTTTAGCATGGTTGTCAAATGGGAGTTGACTCATAAAATCATACAATCGTATGATTTTATTAGTCAACACAGATATAACATGTGAAATTAGATAAAAAAATTCAAAAATTAGCAAACTTGATCAAACTCAGTAAAAATCAGTCAAACTTGGTAAACTCGGATCGAGTTTACCGAGTTTGACAAAATTGGGTTTGTCAAAGAAGAAGATAAAGAAGAAGCATGCGGGTGTAGAAATGGTGGGTCTTGAGTCGCCAAACCTATGGTTTTTGGACCTTTTTATATCAAACCAGTGGCTTTCTCTACCTGCTCTGCTTTGTTGAAGAGAAAGAGCATCATATGTTGTTCCTCTCTCCCTCTCTCTTCTCTCGAGCTGGATAGAGGAGGCCAATCTTGTAACCAAAGGCAAAGAAATATTTACTACTAAGTTCATTGAAGTAATAATTAATTCATATGCATCACCAGTTTTTTTCCCCTTGCACTAAAACTATTACTATTGAGAAAGAAGAAGACCTGCATGCTTCTTCTTCATCTTTTTTTTTTAATTATTATCATTGAAAGATAATAATTATATGGTTGTCAACAAAAGAGCCCAGAGTTGGGGCAGTCAAAATAAAGTAGGTTACATGGCTGTAAAAGAAAAGGAAGACTGGAAACTCTTAACTTTTCTAGATTTTTCTCTTTGAATAGGTGTGGTTGTTGGAACAAGAACATTAAGAGCCTGTTTGGTTGGTGTGGAAATAACCAGGCATGTATGGTATCTCATTTTTTAAGAGTAAATTTCTAGCTCAAAACAAAATTTTCCCCTAGGAATCATTAAAAAAAATTCCTTACATTTTTACAATCCAAATTTATTTTGTATTTTTCGTGCCGTGTCAAAAATGTATTTTTGACAACCTTGATCTTTTAAGTCTTCTGAGTTTTCTATTCTAGTGACCCCAGAACTTTTGGTGATTTAAGTGTAAATGAACTCTTTTTCCCGTGTGTTGAGTCTGATCTTTTCTTTCGCATCTTGGTCATTCTTACTTTTTTGTTATTTCATAATCTTCAGGGTATGTACGATCCCTTATAGCTTCACAAGTAGAAGTCATTTTCTCATTACTTTGGGTCTCTCTTTTTCTATTTTTATTGGCATTATTATAGTGAGCTTTCAAAAAAAATAGGCTTGATTTTATAAGCTTCTTATTACCTGCAGGAGTCCCACTACCGTTAGCGCCTTTTTTAGTTCTCCTTGAGCTAATCTCTTTTTTTTTTTCACGCATTAAGCTCAAGAATACATTTATTTGCTAATATGATGGCCAATCATAATTTAGTAAAGATTTTAAGTGGGTTCGCTTGGACTATGCTATGTATGAATAATCTTTTCTATTTCCTAGGAGATCCTAGTCCTTTATTTGTAGTTCTTGCATTAACCAGTTTGGAATTAGGTGTAGTTATATCACAAGATTATGTTTTTACAATCTCAATCTGTATTTACTTGAATGATGCTGTAAATCTCCATTAAAGTGGTTATTTATTTATAATTGAACAAAACTGAGTTTGAATGGGTATACTTAGTCGTGGAGCATTCCGAGTATTTGCTTTAGGGATCGTTCTTGCGCATCTGCTTCCTTTATAGCAGTTATTGCTCCGGTTCCAGAAGGAATAGCTCCTGCCTCGGCTTCACCTTTGAAATCGGAGATTGTTCCAATTTACTATTGAGATAGGCAAGCGTAGGGAGAATTAGACGTATCTTACTAGGAAAAGACAGGTTAGAATGGATAGCTCACGGGTGGACAGGATAGATCACTATTGCAGAAGGAGGTATAATCATGGGAAGGATTATGGCTAGAAAGGTCCTTATCCTTTTAGGCACATGGTTCTAAAGATTCAATCTCAAAGCGATACTAAAAAATAGGCAGAAGCAGAACTAGAACTAGAATTCTTCACCCCTCCTCTTGTACCATACCAATAAGCAAGTTCGGAATAGAAGGATAATGGGCTCGTCTATTATAAGTTATTAGTTGACAGAGCTATCTCAGATATCTCGAGGAAGGAGACGAGACAGGTTAATGGGTGCTCCACCCGTGCAGGAACTTAGGGGTAGTTTCTATGTGTAACTTCCACTATATTGTACATATGTAGGCTGTAAAAACGTGTAGCATGCAACCAAAATATGCATAGCACACAAGATGGACTTTGTGTAATCCTTTTGTTAAGTTAATAAAAAGGTTGGGACTTGTTCCTGTAATCTGTTGTGTTTGGGTTATGCATTCTACTCATATTCATTGGTGTTATTCCGCTTGCTTGCGACATTGAAAGAGTGTGGGTAATCTCTTGGGTTTGTGGGACAAACTAGTTGTAGGCAAAACACGAGTGAATCAGTGAGGGAAAGGCTGAGTTTAGTGGGACTAGACTGTCATGCTGTGGGGGTTTCAGTACACATTTTACTGTAGATTGCTACAGTAAAATTATCATGTTGCCCTTGAATGTAAAAAAATGAAGCTTTAAAGGTGGGGGTGTTTTAGTCCTTTTCACTGGCCCATTGGTCATTAAAGGATTATACGAGGGTGTATATGTTTTTTAGATTTTTCAATATAGTAAAAATACTCTTTTATCCCCGAAGTCAATAAAGTTTAGAATTGTTGACCAGGAGCTTTCTTGACTTTTCGTAAGCTTCTTAACAATAAAAATACTTGTTTGACTCAGCATCAAAAAACTGTTGGGCTACTAGATATGGGTTTTTTTAGGTTTTAAAATATCCATATATAGTGAAAGTACATTTTTAGCTTTGGAAAAAACAAAAACAAAAAGCTTTGTATTTGAGGGTATTTTTGTACCTTTACACAAGTATTTTGTGTAATTGTTAATGTCATAGGGGCATTTTGGTATTTTTACATTGTTGAACACGCGCTAGCGAATGGGTGGCCTTTGCGTCATTTCAGCGGCGCATTTGACGCCACTCAGTGGTCAAAATTGGCCTTTCGCCATCTCTTTAAATGCATCATCGTGTCCTCTTCCATATTGAGTGGTGTGTGTTAGCTTACGGTGCTCGGATTATCACTGATGGTCTTTTTTTTTTCTCTTCTTTTTTCTCTTCTGACAGATAATGTACAACATTGTCATCTTTGTTTCTTACTTTTCAATCTCAATCTTCATTCTCTTAATTTCTCATTTCATTCTTTTTCTATCTATTGAGACTTTTTATCTTTTCAATTTATTCCTTCAATTATAATTTTTCATATGTTTTTTTTTTAATTTCAATACTCATTCTTTTAATTTCTTATTTCATTATTATTCTTTTTATAAAAGTGTTTTTTTCAATATAGTCTTTCAATTGCAATTTCTCATATGTTTTGTTTTTCATTTTAGTCCTCATTTTTTTTTCTATTTATAAAAGTAGCACTTTTGTTAAAGTTCTTTTGGCTTTCAATTCATCATTCAATCAAATTTTTTGTTTTTTTATTATTTTTCTTAAGTTTAATCCTCATTCTTTTGATTTGTTTTCCTTTTATTAAAGCTATTTTGCAATTCAATTTAACCCTCCAAATAAAAATTTGTATCCTTCTCATTAATGTGTTTTTTTCACCCTCATTTTTACAGATACTTTTATGTAATTGATTTTTTTTTTGTGGTTTCATCTTTTGACATTTAATTTGTTGGGGATTCAACTTCGTACGATCTTATTTTTCTACATTAGTTTTTTTTAATATTGATTTTGTGATTATATTCAAGTTTTTATCTATGAGTTTATCTCGGTCTCATAACCTAGATCATGGGTTTTGCATGTCTTTTTTTAATATAAGTTTTTTTAGTTATTTTGCTTTTGTTTGATTTTTCAAAATATTATTCTAATTAATCTATAATTTTTTTATACAAATGAAGTTTATTTTTTAAAAAATAAAAAATATTCATTTTTAAATAATAATGCTTGATGTGTTCGACCCTACATAATATTTTCTATGACATAAGTTTATTCAGACAGTTTTATTTGTATTTATCTTTTAAGTAATGGGTTCTTTAGGGTATTGATTTATCTTTTATTAATTTAAATAAATGAGTTCAGTAAACACAATTACGTGAATATCTCATTTTATGTGATTAAATATCTTGATTTGCATTCATCTCTCAATTTTTCAGTTTTTTTCTTGGTTATTGTTAACAACTTGTTTTTTTATTTACATAAATAGTTATCGATTTATTTATCTAGATGCTTGCATAAGCTTTCAATTTATATTTTGAGTTTTTTTATGTGAAAAAACACATTGAAGCAGCCTGTATACCCAGTATGTTTTTGAAAAAACAAATTATAACCTGCAGCGAAGTGCAATTTAAATGGCTAGTAAAAAAAATCTAAAACTAAGACATTTTCAATATACTCCCACAAACACTTAACTATTCATTGCAATAGTTAAATTACTATTTTGTCATGCTTAACAAAATTAGTAGCCTTAGAGTTGAGGTAATTAGGTCTTTCCACACAAGGTTTATTAGTCATTATAAAATTGATCATGGTGAAAGTTTTCTTTTCTTTTTTTTAAGCACAATTAAACTATTAAATTACCATTAAAAATAAAATATTTAAAACTAGCATAAAAAAACTTTTGTCTTTTACATCTCCAAGCACAATAAAATAATTAATTTACCCTTATAAGAAAAATGTTTTAAACTTTTGTCTAAGGGCTTTTTTATCTTTTCCACCTAGTCTTTTTGTTATTATTAAGTTGAGTGAGGGAAATTTGGTCTTTTAACAAGCATAAAATATTATTTAAATGAAACCGTTGTCGGTGATGTGATGCAAGTGCTAGCGAGAGGGAGGCGCCCACGACTTTCTAGCGGTGTGTGCGATGCCTCCTGGTGGCCAAAATCTCCCTTCTATCGTGTTGTTGGAATTTTCACGAAATCTTCTTCATGATGAGGTGGCTTGTGGCGGCGATGACGGAGCGCTTTGTCACATACGAGGCTTTTTTTTTTTTTTCTCTCTCTTTTCTCTCTCATTCCCTCGAAATTCATGTTGGTCATTCAAAATTTTATAGTTGTCATTTTAATTATTGATATTTCCACTTTAGCCCTTATTCTTTTGATTTTTAATTTTTAATTTTGGCCCTTTTTAAAAAAAAATTATTTGTTTTGAATTTTTTCTTTCAATCCCAATTTGTAATATATTTTTTTTTCAAATTGGTCCTTATTTTTTTTATTTCTAATTTTTTTATTGACTATTTTGTAAAATTCTTATTTATTTTCAATTTCATTCTTCAATCTCAATTTATAATATATTATTTTTTTCTAATTTGATTCATACTCTTTTGATTTTTTTTTTGTCTTTTTGTTAAAGTGATTTTTCTTTTCAATTTCACTCTTCAAGAAATTTGTGATTTTCTTCTAATTTGTTTTTTATTTCAATTTTGATCCCTATTCATTTAATTGCTATTACTAGTTTACTATTCTTTTGTATAATTGATTTTTTTTTCCCTCTTGATTTCACTCTTCAATATTTAATTGGTTGAGGATTGGGCTTAACAGTATTTTCATAAATAGTGCTTCCAATTTAATGACCTATGTTATAAGTTTGAAGAACTAACGAGGATTGACATCTCTTTTTTCTTTTCTTTTTACTTATTTTCTTTTTCAATATCATTGTTTGACATTTTTTTTAATAGGCTTTATAGTTTTCTTTGTTTTCTTTTCTATTAAGTTATCACAATCTCATGACATGGATCGCGGGTTTAGCAGATTAACTCAGGCTGCCTCACCCCTTATTACTTAGGTTACAGGTTTTTCATGTTAACTCAGGTTGACTCGGGTTAGTTGTGTTGTTTTTTTACCCAATTTCATCCTTCCATGTTTAATTGATTGATAATTGAATTACATTATTTTTTCCAAGTTATCTTGATTGTTTTTGTTTTTTAATTTTATCTATTTACTATCGTTATCTATTTTTTCTTATCATCTAATTAAAATAAAATCAACTTATTTTACCTAGTTGGGTCTATTTATAATATGAGTCATATATTTTTCTTAAAATTTTTTTTGATAGTATATCATATAATTGGCTCGATAAATACAGAAAACCACGTATGTTGGGTAAGATAAATATGGTTCCGAAGTTGGCTTGATAAATACAGAAATCTACTAGTGAAAATCCAGTGAAAACTATTGAATTATTGAACTTTAAAAGTCGTTGAGTATTTTATTCAATTAATTATATATATACACACACACACACAGGATTTACGATCATAAAAAATAAACATGTGAAATTTTAGAAAAAGGAAACAAAATTAAAAAAGAATTTATTGAATTATAAAGGAAGAAATTAAATTGGTTTTTATCTGATAATTTAAGAAAACGTTTTCTTTTTTTGTATTTTATATTTTGTCTTCTTCTGATGTCTTTTCTAAAATTACGTGTATCATTTTCTGGTAGTTTAACAAATGACTGATCGACATGTGGCAGTCAA
>Ga0325410_1001943_pt1 | contig 23088 bp, 20 predicted proteins | sample PopdelMetagenome_16_FD_206182 | JGI IMG/M metagenome (GOLD analysis project Ga0325410, IMG submission 206182) | Populus deltoides microbial communities from Bellville, Georgia, United States - Xylem-PdIQD-R3 | ecosystem: Host-associated > Plants > Phyllosphere > Stem > Wood/Secondary xylem...
ATAATAATAATAATAATAATAATAATAAATAGTGGTAGTGGTAATACTAATTATAATTAAAATAATAATAGTATCACATGTGTGTGGCGTCGAGGTGATCGTCATCCCGAAGTAGGATTAACATAAAAGGGTGTGGGTGGAAAGAACAAGGAATTCTTGCCCTTTATCAATGAAACCCAAGGAATGAGAGTTGTCATCTAGTATTACGGCCACTAAAAAACTTATTAGTTAGCGAAAGTCTGGTAAAGGGATAAGATGTAAATAAGACAATATGCAAATGTAATGTATTTTTGAGAGACTTGACCATATGCAATAAAAACAAATTGATAATATTTATCCTAACAGCTCAATTGATCATAAATCATCATTAAACAGTCCCAAAACCATACGCACACTTAATAATTTTTCTTAAAAACTAACAAATTATTAAATAAATGGTTTGGGGTTGGGAATCAACCCTCCAAGGTTGTTGTGGTTGTCTAGGGACCATTGGAAACCTTCCAAGGCTGCGAGGTAATCCCAGTAGCGCGTATAATCACTCAGAACTGCCATTGTCGACGCGTGGAATCACACGTTGTCTCTACTGAAGAAGGAGAACCTGATGAATCTGAAACTCCTTATCTCCTCTTCAATTCCTCACTAACAGTGCAGCAAATAGACACATGTAGAGGGAGCTCTGCTATGTTAAAGTTTCAGTCTTTTTCCTATTTTTAAGTCTAGGTCTCTCTCTTCTCCCTACTGCTGCATTTTGATGATGACACTAGTGGGAGAAAATTATAGATGGTATGAAAATACTACATCTTCTTTTGGATTCACCACTAGCAGAGTCACAAATGGATTTCTGTAGAGAGAGCTCTGATACGTTAAAATTGATGTCGGCTCTTATTTTTTAGACTAGGTTTGTATCTTCTCCCTAGTGCCGCGTTTTAATCCTTACATTGGTGGGAGAAAATTATAAATGGTCTGAAACTATTATATCCCCTCTTTGATTCCCCACTAGCAGAGCCACAAACGGATCTTTGTACAGGTAGCTCTTCGATATTGAAGTTCGATGTATGCTCTTGTTTTTCAAACCATATTTATCTCTTCTCCCTACTACTTCGTTTTAATGCTGCTATTGGTGGGAGAAAATTTTACAGCATATGAAACTACTACTCAGCACACTCCTCACCACAAGTGCCTCTCCCTCAAACGGATAATCAACACAAACATCATTAGCATCCTTCAATGGTGGCATCTTCTCCTCTTCATCCTCTCCATCGGTCTCAACCTCATTATTAGATTTCATAACCATGACTCTTTTGTTTCGACACTGTGAAGCAACATGACCAAAATCCAGACAATGAAAACATTTAATATGTCACGGTTACGAGAAGTAGGAGTGATATTATTCTCCCTATGGTATTCGGCCTAGCCCTCCTCCTCCTTCTATTGTGATGGACTACCTCTAATTTTAGCCTTCCAATTGGGTTTCTAGGGTTTTGAAGGGCATGATGGCAGGCTTTGATGAATGCCACCCTTTTGTTTAAGTTGTTTCTTCATCTTCACGACCATATGCACCATCTCCCCATACTCCACATAATGATGCAACACCACAATATGAGTTATATCATGATTAAAGCCATTCATGAATCTATCCATAGCAGCCTCCCAATTCTCCTCAACATTAGCTTGAATCATAGCAAGTGTCATCTCAACAAAGTACTTATCAACACTATTTGTACCTTAATTCAAATTCTACAGCCTTATATACAATTCTATATAATAATGGCTAGGCACAAATCTTCTTTTCAGAAGGGATTTCATCTCATCCTAAGTATCAACTATCAACTTGCCTCTTATAATTCATCATATAGTTTGTCGTTAAGTGATCCCACCACACAATGAAATATTCAATAAAAGCAATCCCAACAAGTTTGACTTTCTTAGGCTCCGAATAATTGTGACCCTAAAAAATTAACTCTACCTTCTTCTTCAATTCTAAATAAACTTGAGGATCATTCTTTCCCTGAAAAGCTGGTATTTTCAACTTAATTGTATCCAAATCTCCATCTAACTCATTTTTATGGTCCTGATACCTATAATTTCTCCTCGGGCCAAAATTATCACCATATATTTCTCCTATAAACTCACAATTCTGCTGTTGTCCAAAATGTTCCCCATGTTTCACGAACACATCTTCAAAATGAACATCACTCATGTCCATATTATCAATCACAAACTTATCCACATTAGTGTTATCTCCCCTAACAACTTTCCTAACATTAATTTCTCTATGTTCATGCCTAATTTGAACCCTGCCATGATCATTAACATGATTTCTCTCCAACCTATCTCAAATTTATTGGTCATTTGATATATTCGTTGATTAGTAACGCGTAATTGAGTTACAATTTTGTTGTCTCCTCTCTGTGGTGCTATATTGTTGCTTCCCTCCGACATATTTAAATCTAAAATTTGGTTAGTTTACCAAAGATATATATTATTCACCCACTCTCTCACGTGTTTCACTTAAATATAGGCTTTTCACTCAAATATCCTTGTAACGCTTTTTTCCTCTTGTCTCACATTTCTTTTATTCTTGCAAAACCTAAATCAACATTGAATATGAATGCCCGAAAGCAAAGGCAGATTCAAAAGTAAAATGCACCGCTTTACTTCCGGAAAGTTTAGTTACGTTATAAAAGATCAAGACAACCATATAAAGTTCCAGCTACTAAATCATGAACCAATGCAACTAGAACAACTTATTCTATTCGGCGCAATTAGTCTAGCTAACCCAATCATGTCGTACCTGCCTGAGCTTTAGAGTTCGATTCCAAACAATCCTTCTGAAAAGGAAATTCCTATAGCACTTAGAGCCAAAGCTGAATGCAATGCGTATAGTCTTATGAAACGTAACCAAAATCAACACTGAATATAATAGCCTTAGTAACCTATCCAAATGTATATATGAGAAAAATATGTAAACAATCAAAACTAATTAAAATTGTACAAAAAATCGCCTTGCTAACGGTCCATATTAGTATATGAACTTGGAATTTAGAAGCGGACTTCCAAGTTGGAATTCCAAGAAAACTTTAGCTAGAATTGGATAGAGGCTGCGGCTTGCGCAGCCCCCTCTACCACAAATTTTAACGTGGGATCTCCCACTAGGTTGATTTGGTGAGAGAATTTGGGCAGGTTCTTCCGAAGCTTTGTATCGAGACCTTGATCAATGCATCATTCTTCGCAATCTCGTGACAATTGATGATAATCTGACTCGGAGCAAAAGAAGAAAAAGAAAAGGAACAATAAACTATCAGAAATTTCCAAGGAGAAAATGTAGTTCACGAAGAAAGAAAAACAGCCAGCAGCTCATTCTTATTAATACAGTGAATAGAATCTAATTTATACTAAGAAGAAATACATACCAATGCGTATTTGACAGTACCAAGCAATGTACGACAGCAGATTACAATGCCATAGAACTTGTTCCGACACAAAATAATGGCATACCACATGTTGCTTATAACTGATATGCAGTTGCAGAGCCAAGGATTAAGGACTGAAAAGTAGATCACTGCTCTCCTTTTTTGTTAAGTGAGATTTCAAGGCGTTTACTGTTAGTAAAAAAAGATGGCATCTAAAACTTCTGAGTCTTGAGTTAAGTTTTAAACTACTGAGTCTTGAGTTATGTTTTATCCCCTTCAGCACTTTAAACTGAGTTATGGTGACCGCTAAGGCTTGGACTCGAGTTTCGACAGGACGAGGAGCTAATGACCCAAAAATCTTAAACACCCTCCCAATTTGGACAAAAAGACAAGAATCTAGGGCAAATACCACGACACATACATTATATTTCTAAGATAATTTTAATGGTTAAAGAGAAGCAACTTTTAACTGTGCAGTTAGGGTACTTTCCCACAAGGAAAAGAACCCTCCAAAAATAAGCGTATGCCGCTGATTGCGGCGCGCACACGGTATTCTTTAGTAAAAGGCGAAAGAATAGTTCGCTTTGTGCTCACCGCGCGGCTGCGTGCTTCAACCTTCCTGTCTGCTCCATTTTTATAGGCACTTGCTCACGGGTTATTTCGTATTGCTCCGATATGGGTTGTCTTATAATTCTGTCCTTGAATGCCCACAAGCAATGAGACAATCAGACCATTTGTTGAAAACAAAAACCAGACAAAAAGGAAAGATACCATGAAAATCAAACTGCTGGCAGAATTGAAGAATGTCTGATCGGTGTTTAAAACTAGATATGAACTTCAGCAACCTCTTAGGCGTCATAGCTAGAGGGGGAAAAACATTCCCCAGTTGAAAAAGAAAAGGGAAAGGACTCTTATGGATCTTGGTTTACACATCCAATTTTTTTTTTCTTTCCGGGCATCGCAGAAGATCCTTCTAGTGATTTCTTGTTCCCGCTAACCATTTATATATGAATCAACTATCAAGCGATGAAGCCATGGGAACTGCTTTCTTTAAATGAAGGTTTGCTTGTATGTACTGTCAACTCTTATTCAAGGACTCATCCCCATTGACTTAAAGCCAAGAAATCTGAGACTACACATAGTTCTTCTTTTCCTCCAATTCTTAATTAGTTGTTTTCATGTGCCTTGATCAGCTGCTGCTGCAATAGGGTATCAGCCAGAAAATGCTTGGAAACTAATTTCTGGAAAGTCTATTGCCTTCTTAATGCTAATTCAAACCCGTTGCCTACTTCACTGCTTGGTTAAACAATGATTTGTCTGTTTACTTTCAAACACCATTATAATCTGTAGTTGGCTTAGAGTTTCGAACCAACTCCGCTAAGCATGATATTTGTTTCTGCTGCTTGTTAAGCCAAGAATGTTCACCATCTCCAAGTTGTTTTGATTCCATTAGGACGAGGCAAAAACATAACTTCCATTATTAACTCATGGTCCCTTGGTACGTTATTCATTTTGAAAGGTGGGCTTCTTGCAAAGTGTTTACTAAGATTGGACAGGGACCGCGACTTGCGCAGCCCCCTCTATAACAAATTCTGATGTAGGCTCTCCCAACATGGGAGACCTTTAGCCAGCACCCATCCTAAGTGCAATGGACGTTACTGACCTAGGCCATAGACCTTCATGATTGCCCGTTGACCCCGTCCAGGTTAGTATGTTTCTCGTAGGTTTGAGCTTCTTATTTATGTTCCCATGCCTTGCCTTGCATCTCATGCTTTCTCGATGTGGGGATTTCCTATATATTAACCATACTCATCCTGTCATCTTCTGCATCAAACATTGAAAACATGTGAGATCTGCTGAAATGTTCTGAGCCATCACAACAAGGTAATAGAGAACAGCAAAAGAGGCATTTTGGTGGAATTCATGCCATTGTGAAGGTTCTCCATTGTAAGTTGCAGCTACCATTTTGAATGAAAAAACCACAAGATGTTGCATCTAAAATGGGTTCATGTCATCGTATGTATGCAAGTAACAAAGAACTTGAGACGATTCTTCTTTCTCAATACAGCATTGCACCAACACACTTTCTCAGTATTATGAAATGGCGTACCTTTATCAATTCTCTTAGAAGATCACAAGCAGGACTACCAACAGATAATACAACCACGGGCACGATGTACAAGCAGTATTATGAAACTAGATTTCAATGCTAAATATACATTAATCAGCCTAATAATATTTTTCTTACATACGAAGAAAAGATTTATCGGTAAGATCTTCCTTATGAACTTATACCAGATGATCAGGAAGGCTTAGGACTAGAATTGCTAGGGCTCCCCTTCGAAAGAAGAACACCCTCAAAAAATTAGCGTATGCCGCTGTTTGCGGAGAGCACACGATATTCTTTAGTAAAAGGCGAAAGAATAGTTCGCTCTGTGCTCACCACGCGGCTGCGTGCTTTGTAAGATTATTTGCTTGGGGTTTTATAGGCACTATCTGACAGCTCGTTTTCTTTTTTTGGATATGGGATACATGATAATCACATCCCAACTCACCCTCCCTCAAAGCTGACTGGCCCTTGATGAGTGTGCTAGAACTAGAGAGTTACGTTATCGAATAAATAAACAAAAAAAGGGGAAAGAACTAGATGAAGAAAGGTAATACTTCTTGAAAATCAAGGTAGTAAGAGAATTTTATGGAGTCATTTGTGGTTAAGTGTTCAAAACTAATGAATATCTTGACACCACCAAATTTCTTCATCAAGGACTATGGGTCTGGTTTTGTATAAAAACTGAATCCCCAACCTCTCATCATTGTGTTTCCGGAGGCAGAACTGAAGATCCTGTATTAATTTCTTGCCACTGTTACCTTTTGGGTATCAAATGAGGAAGGCTAAATACTGCTTAAGTGCTTTCTTTGAAGATTGTTTGCTGGTATGAACTGCCAACATCTATTTTTTAAGATGTACTTCTCCATGGCCTATAAGCCACAAGTGTCGTGCTATAGTTTGTTTTCCCCCATTTCTTAAAGAGTTCTCTCGGATGCCTTGAGCACTTTTCCCCAGAGAATGATTGGGAACTCAAAATTTCTTAAGCTTGGATGACCTCATCGGAAATTAATAAAGTAATCTAACCATCCCTTCGTGGCAGCCGCTCCTTCTCTGCCGGAATGGCCAAGGTGATGAAAAATTGGAAAATGAGCGAACCCTTAACTTCCTACATGCAATTATCATACCTGTCCGTGAGAGTCAGTCCCAGTCCGGGAGAAAGGGTGGGCAAGCTAACCAGAAAGGTCAGAGACGCGGGAGAAAGGGTGGGCAAGCTAACCAGAAAGGTCAGAGACGTGCCATGGCGCACTCTTGCATCTCGGTGCCAAGCAGCAGCAGCTACCCCCTCATGCAGGACACTTTAGCGACAGCGAAAAGACCATATAGATTCATAACGCCTACTAACCATAAAGCACAAGACAATTTTACAGACTAGAATTGGACAGGGGCCGCGGCTTGCGCAGCCCCCTCTGCCACAAATTTTGACGTAGGATCTCCCACTTGGGGAGACCTTAAGCCAGCACCCATCCTCAGTGCAATGGATGTCACTGACCTAGGCCATAGACCTTATTGATCGCCCATTGACCCCGTCCAGGTAAGTATGTATCTCGTTGTGAAGGGCTTCTTATTTATACTCCCATGCCTTGCCCTATATCTTATGTTGTTTCGATGTGGGATGGCTTTTGCATTTCACATCATGTCATCTCCGACCTTTTCATTGCGGCACATCTAACATTATTGTGCATGCGATTCAAGTTTTTGCGTTGTTTTTTTTGTAAAAAAATATTTTAAAAATTAATTTTTAATTATTTTGATATATTAATATTAAAAATAAATTTTTAAAAATAAAAAATATTAATAAAAATTACTTTGAAAAGTAATCATTACCATAATATCTAATTACCTCTTATTTGGACCCGACAATAAAATTTAATCCGATCAACCTTCTTTAAAGGTTTGAAATGAAATCTAAACCAAATAAGATAAGCCCTAAACTAAATAAATAGAGTATTTGAGAATGTAATAATGATTATTTTTTAAAGTATTTATCATAACATCAAAATAATCCAAAAATATTAGAAAAATTATTTGAAGAAAAAAAATATTCAAATTTTCATAAAAAAACAGTTGAACAATTCAATGATTTTTTATTAGCTGTAGCCTTGGATTGGGTATGGTAAGCATGGAGATTAGTGAATCCCAAGTTTATTTATTTCAAATCATTATTTGTTGCCAACTTTGAAATAGGCCATGAAAATTTTTGATACAAGGAGCTGTAGCGATAGAAGTCGGCAAAAACAGAGACATTCTGTGGACTTTATGCCATAGTGGTGTTTCTCCACAGTAAGTTGCTACAGTCATTTTGAAATCTATGCATATCAGGCAGTTTGCATTTTTTATCAGACAAGGAGGCAAGTAAAGCTGATGAGAAAGGTGGCTAAATGAATATGACAGAAAATTCTGTAAATATGCTTTTCTGTATTATTACAAAAAGGGTCTTTTCTGTATCGTTGCAAAATGGTTATTGTAATAGTCATGATAGGCAAATTGCAATATGCATCTCACTTGTCCCCTAAAATATAAGTTCGTGAATTCCTTGAAAAGCCCTACTGCAGAAATATATGTATGCTTAAATCTAAGAAGACATAATATGAAAAAGGAAGTCTGAGCAAGTTTATTTCCGGCAGCCAGACCCCTCAGCTGCGTCCGCGACAATCTGTGTAATCTGTGGAACCTCTTCATCAAGTGATTGAAACCATTCCCTGACTCTTGAATGGCATGAGTTCTCTAATTCACTAGTTGAATTTCTTTTGGGATAGGCTCTTCACACGCAGAGGATTGCCTTTCAGGTAAAGGGCAGCCCTTGTAGGAGTTATTGTCGGCACAAAACCACAAAAGCTTTTCCCAGTAAGGATCCTTCAAAACGAAGAATTCAGTTGTCATTTAATTTGCTAACATTACAAGCTCAAAAAAAAAAGGTTTTAGTAACTGCATGAACAAGTTCCAAGCATGCTTGACTAATAGTAGATAAAAAGTATGTTCGTCTGTGTTGCTTACATGTGTCATGTTTCGACTACATGTGAGTAACCCAGATATCAACATAAATGCTGCAAATAGCATGCAACATGCATATTCCATATCAAACATGATGAACTAATTTGACCCTCGGGACATGCTTTGCAACAACCCAGAAGAAAGGATTGCCACAATGACACGAAACTTTGGCAGCAAGGTAAAATGAGAGGTCAAGAGATATGATTGGAAAGTTCATAGTTGCATTCCTTAGCAGAAAGGAGCTTGAACCAGAAAAGGTGGATAAAAATGAGTTGGATTGAAACTATGAGTGGAGAAGAGTAAGTACCTGGCTGACTATGTGTGGATTCCCAACAATGATAAGCAAGGATCTGGCTCGGGTAATTGCAACATTAAATCTCTTTGGGTTACTAAGAAACCCCAGACGGTAAGTTCTGTCAAAGTCATTGTGCTTTATAGTTGACCTTACTGTAGATACGATAATGACCTCTCTCTCCTGTCCCTGAAACTGTTCAACACTCCCAACCTTAACATCCGACAATTCCCAATTTTCAAGTACCTTTTTGATCTTCAGGACCTGCTGCCGATAAGGTGTTATTACTCCTATATCTGCCTCATCTAGATCTCCACTTGCTCTGAGCTTGTTGATAACTTCAACAACCTTGCTGGCCTCGATTCTGTTAAACCATGAAGGATTGTTTCTTTCTCTCTCGTCGAAGCCTTGAATTCCAAAGAATAAAACAGGAAATTCTTTATTAGGAAGAAAATCCACAATAGAACTAATGGAGGAAGAGGTATCTTCTTTACATGCAAGCAACTCCCCTTTATAGAAAAGTTTTGATGGCAGGTCTAGAATTGCTGCATGACATCGATAATTCCTCACTAATTTTATTACAAAACCTTCATCACCATTTCTGTAAGGTTCACTTTCAAACAGCCTTTCAAGATAAGATTTTCCCAACCCAAAAGCCTTAGCATCTTTGGAATATATGACAGGACCTAGTTGCTGTGGGTCACCTGCTAGAACAATGACAGTTTCCCTGCTGCAAAAGTTAGCTATAGGAACCATGCTTTCTGGTTCTGAAGCCTGGCCAGATTCATCTAAGAAGATATGAGAGAAATGGCCACTGCTGACACCTTCTGCGTACAGTAGGGATGAACTCATATACGTAGAAATAATGATCCTGTATTGTACCAAGGCCCTGAGAGGAGGACATTTGAAAATGGATTCGTCAAAATAGCAAAAGCGGATATGATCAGGGTGAACGTCTTCATAAGAACGGCTACTTGCGTTTAGCCTAAAGATCTGATTCTCTTTGACTTTAGCAACATCATTGCTAATGAGTTTTTCTAATATGTGATCTGCTGCACTGTTCGAAGCAGCACACACAAGAATTCGATCATTCTTTCTTGTTGCATATATTTGCAACATTGCTTCCACCAAGGTCATTGTTTTACCAGTACCTGGAGGCCCATAAATGACATAGGGAGGAGCACCTTCACAGCCAAGGATCATCTCAACAGAACGTATCTGCTCCTGATTGAGACTATTATTAAAAGGCATGAACCCAGGTGTCTTGATCAGTCTCCTTTTGGTTGATTCAGATGGAAATAGAAGATCATGCTCTAAGCCCTCTGCTGCTTGCACAGCTTGATACAACCTCCTCATATTCACCCTATTATATGTAAATCGAATATTATATATGTTTCCATTCCGGTGATGGGTAAGAAGATTGTTGGAAAATTTCAAAAGCACTTCATCAGCCTCAACTCGGTAAATGCATCCCTGAAACAGAAAGGTAATACTATTTTAAATGCAAAGAAATAGACAAAAGACTGGTTTTTCAAAATCGGACATTCCAATTGCCAAGAGAAAATCAAACCCTCTTCCTCCCATTGAAGAAATTAGAACCAGCCCTGATAAGGGAAAAATCACTTTAAGGAGGTGTCTATAGGCTCATTCCATCATAAAGATTGATAGGGTGAGGCTGGCCTGTTAGTTCAGTTACAAGTGTCACAGGATAAGTTAAAGCATGAGATAAATATACACAGAATGAAATAGATAGGGCAAATTCTGTATATATTTTGGGCAAGATGTTATTCGAGGCATGCTATCTTCGTACCTCCTTTTTTATAGTTTAATAGTTTGGGGAAAGAAGGATTCAAACTTGCAACTTCCTCTGCCACCTTGATCTGTCACGGCCAATTTTCTCTTGTCATTATGACACTACGAAAGCAACTTTACTCCACAAAGCAACATGAAGGGCAGGGAAACTATTCATCACATCCTTGACTCATTGTTACTAAATATTTTGGTGACTATCAATAGATTTTTCTTCCCAAATATGTTCTGTGACCAATGCAATAGCCGAATGTTGTGCAAGATGCAGATCTTATTGAATCCATATAGAACAATTGGATAAAATAACTTCCTTCTCATGGTTCTTCTCTTATGCATCAGTGATACTTTACCAAGAAAGGGGGAAGTTCTAAGCTCAAACATGGATGATAGCAATCATTTTATCACCATCATTCACCTCATTAATGGTAAAAGAAGTACCCCATCCTCTGACATTCTATTTCGATTGCAAGAAAACCTTTTCAGCTAGGTATTCCAGCCCACTAGATGAAGCTAGCAGGTAATTATCTATTAAATAATTCACATTGAACAGCAAAGTATTATTTGAAGCAATGGGTTCTTGAGCGTCTGGTAAACGCATATCTAAGAAATTAATATGGGAATCTCATTAAAGGTGTATAAAGTGAATTGCCAAATTAACATTTTCTATAACTTGCAATTTTGAATAACTTTAAAAAAAGGAGAACTAAATCAGGCTCAAAGCTTCCTGCTAAAAAGCACTCTGTAATTCTCAAGCTTAAATAACCTAGCTCTCAAGTTACACATCAACTAGCCAACTCACCCTCCCCAAAAGAGTTACTTGCAAGAATAAAATGACTCACTACAATGATAACTACAATAAATTCAGAACTTTTTCACAGTTCAGAAGGGCATCACATGCACCGGATGCAAATTTGCATGTCATATTGAGTTATTTACCTTGTGTTGTTTGATGTATAATCTATTATTTATGCAACTATTCTGTAGCCCATATTGATGCCCTTCTTATATGTCGTGATCCAATTTGCATCCTTCCATGAACAGCCAATATTCATTTTGCATGTATGCATACTTCTATGAGATAGATCTTTCTTCCAAAATAGGAACAAACCTGATATGCATTGCTGTCAGGTGCATTTTCAAGCTTCACAAAAACATGATCACCATTCACAAGTGAAGGCCTTCGTTCAGCCAGCCCAGGGACCTCGAGAGCCAAAAATTGAGACCCCTTCCTTCTCATGTTAACACACTCCATGTTATGGCACCTCATTTCTTCCTGAAAATATATGACAAATGTTAGACCCTAAAGACATTGAGTATTTGTACATTCCTGAAATTGCAAATCATTTATATTACCTCTAGATGTAGCTCTTCCATTACAACCAATATACTGAAGAATGCAGCATAGGTCCCCATACTCAAATCTTCCATGATAACATCAGGGACTTGCTTATTCTGCAATAACTCTCTGAGATTACTGGGTATTGGAAATTGAGGAAGCTTATACTTAAATCCATGAGTTGTTGCCCTGACAGGACGCGGGGAAACCATGTGCTCATCAACTACAAATTGTTTTCTTCTTGGTGTTTTTGAAAATGGTCTGTTGGGAGCCAGAGAACGGGAGACATTGTCTTCAGCCAAAAGAAAAACAACGCGTTCAATCCTATCATCACCTGCATCAAAATATACCACAGATGTGTGCAACCCCATTTCCTTTGGTTTGCAAGATAACCAAACAGTAAGTGTATCATGCGGCTGAAGTACTCTGTCCTCGAGGGAATATCCCTCCAAGAAACCATATAATTTTTCTGCATTCGAGTTTGCAGATGGAGGTTCTTTCAAAGACAAAGTAAACGAGTCTGCAGGATTTGAGCAGAATATCCTAACTCCCCAAAGCTCCACGGGATCACTTGTGGTGTTTGCTATTGTAATCGCACATTTTGAAATTTCACCTACAAGAATGGTCTGGGGCTTCCCTCGCACAAAGGGAAATGGGATAGATATAACGATTGGTCCTTCAGTGGCAGGATCATAGTTGCAGACAGATTTGTCATCCTCAAAATCAATGAACCCAATCTCACCCTTGTCCCCGATGATGGAGTATTCGTCATCCCAATTATCCTTTCTGATTGTATCCATCCTAACAACAATGCAGCTACGATTAGTAAGGAAAGTACAGCTTGCATCTAATATTAAATCTCCAGATGGTAACTAGTAGCTGAAACTTAATTATACAACAGAAACTTTAAGTAAATGATTAAACGACTGAATTTCCATGTGCAGGCAGATGTACACATACAAGCAAAAACTAAAGACAACAGCACCCTCATGAACTATAAAATATATCACAAAATCATCATACGGTTAACACAATTTCATTCAGATGCCATAAAATGCAAACCTAGTTTTTTCGATTCTCAACCATTTTTTAAAGCTGCGCTGGTCATGAAACTGATAGCTTCTAATCATTAAAATTACTTCTCTTCCTTGGGCTAAAACCAGTATTTATGTTTAAACATCAGATTATACAAGATTTCTAGTCAGTAATTAGTTTTATAAGCATTTGATCAGAATCGGTGATACCCTCTTAACTAAACTGATGATTCACATGCCCTAGAGAAAATTTATATCAGCATATAAGCAGAATCCAAACAGAACAACGGACAGGGAAAATAATTAAAAAAGAAAAGGCTGGCCACACTCTAGATGGCAACTCGTATCATCCATTCCAAGTCTCAGCCACAAATAAATCGAGCAAAAATCCACTAAAATGACTTCCATTTCTGTTCTTAAATTATGATCAGCCTAAAAAATGACAGCAAACAGAAACTATCAGAATCAAAGGCACATGCAAACCAAGTCAAATTGTGCAAATGCCGATCATAAGGGCAACAACAAGAGAAGATTATAAACACAGCATCATTCTTGCCTACACATTCAAACTCTAAACTCTTAAAAAAGAAGACAAGTACCAATCTTTTGATTAAAACACCCCAAGAAAGGCTAGATATTCAAAATTCAGGCCTTCCAATTGAGCCCTGGCTAAAACAGAGACAACCCAGATGACCCAATTGTATATTGCAACTTCGTATAGTTAGAGAACTGCACTGCAAAGAGAAGTTAAGGTTTCTTGATAAAGCCAAGAACCAAACAGTTGTGAAAGTGTGACCCTTTAGTTACTTCATTATCTGCTTCCCCGTAATTTAAAGTCTCAAATTGTTCTCAAAAGACTTTTGCTTGCTTATTATAAGGAAAGATTAAGACAGGGAAATGCTAATGACATGAAGAGACAGACAACTTAGTAAGGAAGTTGCTTGCACACAGGAAATCAACAACTGTGCCTTGCTGCCATGGAATGAAAGAAATATGACTTTTTTAACCATTTCTAAGGTGTGTGAGGAATGGGACCCATGACCATTCTAAGATGGACCAGTAGCTGACTTGGTGGGACCTGAATGGCTGGATTGCATGACCTTCGGAAATGAACTGGACCCGCCCGAATAAGGGGTTGTTGAGATTTCTGCTGTTTAACTCGGTTGAATACAGTGGATCAGTACCCTGTTCAAGTGGAGCTAGAGTTGAGTTTTAAATTAAATTGGATGCTAGTTGTTGAAAAAAATTGGGTCAACTGGGTACATCTATTCTTAATCCGGTTAAAACATAGCTTGAAGCTGTTTAAAATAAATTTTAAAACATTTTTTAAAAAAAAAGTTAAAATGTATGGAAAAAACATTGGATATTAGACTTGATTTATAATGAATTATAATAGTGGAATTAAGGTTCTTATCCCTAAAAAAAAACCATTATAATTTTCTTGTAGGGGTAAATTGTTATTTACCACATGATTTATTTTATCATTCTTTAATTGTTGAGATTATTTTTGTCTTTTCATAAACTTTTTGTATAATGAATTTACTCTAATACATTTAAAAGCAATTTTTAACTTAATTATGGTCAGAGGCATTGTTGATTTTTACACATTTTTTAGGATAGTACAATGACTTCATTACCCTTGAAAGGAAAATCCTTAGAGCATCTTTGCAAAGGTCATTTCATGATAATTTTTTTAGCAATAGTTATTTGGTCATGGGATGATGTTTTCTTTTTACACATAAAAAAAGAAGAAGCTAAAAGCCACTCCACTTCCTTCGGAAGGATGTGTGGATGACTGCAATGGTGAAAAAAAATTACATTGTGCCATTAGATGCATCTCAATGTACTTTTTTTTCTTGGAGGATATGTGTACGATGACGATGTTTGGTTTTGTACTGGTTTAAATTTGTTTTGCCTTCATTTCTCTCTTATATACCTTGGTTTTCATGTTGTCCATGGAAAAAACATAGCAACTCTTGAACTTATTTTCTTTTCGGATTCAATCCCTGATTTATTTGAAAAAATCACTTCAAATTAGAAAAGTTTTTTCAATTTTATCCTCAAGTTTTTTATCTCTTGAAATTGGCCCCCACTCTTTTGATTTTTTTTTAAATGGCTTATAGATTTTATTTGTTTCTTGTGATTTCATCCTTTTTTTTTTTCTTGGCTTTTTTTATCAAATCTTTCATAATTTTTAATTTTATCATTCAAATCAAATTTATGATTTTTTAATACTAATAATATTTATTTCAGTTTGGTCTTCATTATTTGGATTTTTTTTTGTCATTTTATTAAAGTTTTTATAGTTTTTAATTTTATCTTTCAAATCAAGTTTATATTTTTTTTTCATAATAAAATAATAATAATAACGATACCAACAATATTATTAATAATACTACTAATAGTGATGATAATGTTAATAATGGTGGTAATAATAATAGTTTATTATGATAACAATGGTGGTGATAATAATATTTATAATAATAATAATAACAGCAGCAACAACAACAACAATAGTGGTAGTGATAATGATAATAATAATAATCATAATAAAGAAAAAGAAGAAACCAATAATAATTCTAATAATAACTATAATAATTACAATGAAGATAATAGTTTTTTATGATAATAATAATTGCAATGATAATGATAATGATAATGATAATAATAATAATGTTGATTATAATAGCAATAATAATAATAATATTATTAATAGTAATGATAATGCTAATAATATTAATAAAATTATGATAATAATAATAATAATAATAGAGTTTTAAAATTGTAGATTGTCTAATGAAACAATCTACTAACCAATTCTCTCTGCAAAAACATTACCAAATCTCTCTATATGAGCTCCAAGAAAACCTGTTGTAACTTGGATAATAGAACAAGATTAAGAGAACCCTCTACTTCATTTCTTTTAATCATTCCTTTGTTAGGATTAGTAGAGGACTCAACTTATTTAGCCAAGAAGAATAGAGCAGCAACAAAGCTTAAATGAGTTAAAGCAATCTGTATTACACGTTGGGTGGAGAGACAAGCCTCCTTGTACAGCACCAACAAGTATCAATTGAGGCTGAGACTGAGAACTGAGCGGTTGAGCACCCAACAGGCATTAATTGATACAAAGAAATGAGAAGCAGGGCGTTGGCTTTTTTGCTAGTGTATATTATAAATACAAGAAGCCATCAACATAAACAATTTGCAGACTCTGGAAATCAAAAACTGAATTCCAGTACTAGGCAAATGACCGCTTAATATGCATAAAAGAACTTGAACTTGTGCAGTAGAGTTCCCCCCAACTTCAAGAAAACTGTTAAAACTGTAGTATCCTCCATGTGTTCTAAAACTGTAGATTCTCTGGATAGATGAGACTCCCTGCTAACCAATTCTCTCTACAAAAACATTACCAGCCTTCTGAACAACGCATCCAAATCAGCTCCAATAAAACCTGTTGTAACTTGGGCAATTGCACAAGATAAAGAGAAACGTCAAGTTCAATTCTTTGAATCATTCATTCGTTAGGATTAGTAGAGGTCACAATGTCATGTACAAATTCAAAACTTGAAATAACTAATTTAAGCTGGAAAATCCATCACCTAAATGAAAACAAGACTGGTTAGTGTACACCTTGTAGTTTATACACATAGATTCAAGTCAACACACAATGCAAGGTGAGATCTATTGCCAAAAACAGATCCCTGGAAATCACCATAAATGTTACAGACCATTCACTAACCAACCATGGAATTTCTGATACTAAAAAAAATGAAGGGATTTGAAAAAAACTATGTGTTTGTTTGCTGTGGTACAGATAATGAATGGCAGCACTAAAAGGACCGATCTTTATGTGAATGAAGGTGTTATAAGTCAAACAATAAAGTAGAAGACTTGAGTGATGTGATAACTCAAAAGAGGTACAGCAACCTACAACAGCACTTGAATAGAAAATCTTCACTTCATTTTTCTAATTTGAGAGCTTTCACGCATAAATCGGCTTATGATTTCATCATGAGATTCCAGATCCAATAACATCTTAAATGTAGACGAATCCGCCGAGAATCTCCTACCAACCATTTCATCAATAAGTTGTATAGCAGTTGACGGGTCCTGATTTTGAAGAAATCCTTGAATGATAACATTATAAGAACAACTGTCCGGCAAGAAGCCATCATCTTCCATTTTTCGAAACAATTTGTATGCTTCATCTGACAGCCCTTCTTTAAGCAGTCCCTTAATCATGATATTGTATGTCCGTACAGAAGGTCGTATTCCATTAGCAAAAAGCTTGGAAAATAGTTCCTTTGCAACTTCAAGCTTCCCAGCAATAAACATGCCTTGAATAAGAATATTATAAAGGACTATATCAGGTTCTAATTTCCTCTCTTGCATTGACGTGAGCAATTTTAAAGCCTCCTCCAAATGTCCATGTTTGCATAAGCCATCTAGCAAAATCGAGTAAGTCCTCAAATTTGGAAGCATGCCAGAAGAACACATCTTCTTGAATAGCTCTTGCGCTTCTAGAAGACTGCTTGCATGGCATAGACCTTGCATAAGAGTGTTGTAAGTGACAGTATTAGGAATCAATTCCTTTTCAGACATTTGAGTAAGTAATGCTTTTGCCTCATCTATCCTTCTACTCTTGCAGTATCCATTGATCAAGATGCTGTAACTATGTACACTAGGTGCACAACCCTTGCCAACCATGATTTCAAACACCTTGCTGGCCTCATTCATTTCGAGCCGTAAACAGTACCCATTCATCAAAGCATTGTAAGTGTAAATATTTGGCTCTACACCTTTTTCAGTCATTGTTTCAAAGACACACCGAGCTTCTGAAACCATTCCTTTTTTGCAGAGTACATCAACCAAAATAGTGAAGGTCACTGTATTTGGCATGGCATCCCTAACAGCCATCTCATTAAACAACTCTACTGCTTCTTTAATCCTCCCCTCATTGCAGAGCCCATTAATGAGTGTAGTGAATGTGACAGAATCAGGTTGAATACCCAGTTTGAACATCTTACTCAAGACAGAGACAGCAAAATGAATATGGCTCAAGCGACAAAGAGAGTTAATCAATATATTTAGAGTATAATCATTGTGGGCAACTCCGAACAAATCCATTTGATTGCACAAGGATACAACAGTAGAATACTGTTTCTTTTTGGCAATGGACCCTAAGAATTTGCCCAATTCCACAAAAGAAGGCCTAGGGTTCATGTGGATCATGCGATAGAATGAAGCCATGGCATCATCAATACCAATGTCATTGCTGTTATTACTAACAAACCCACCATTGTTTTGAGGCAAAGAAGGTTTCTTAGTACAAGTAGAAGTGTTTAAGTGGTGATGATTGGAGAATAAGAAAGAAGGGAAATCAGGAGGAAGAAGAATACCCATTTCCACTTGTTGTTGTTGAAAACCTCTAAAAGCGCTTTTCCGCGTGAACATCATCATTGTTAGGTTAAAAATCTGCGGTATCTCTGACTGTTTGTTCCTCACCTCCTTCGAATCAGAAGATGAAAGCAATCCTCAATTTTTCCAAGAAAAATGGAAAAAATAAACATGGAAAATGGAGTGGTTTTTCATTTTTTCTGTTTAATGATTTGTTTGACAAAAATACCCTTATACTTTTCAACTAATACCAAAAATATCCTACACACCCTTTGTTACGTTAAGATTCTTCTCCGCCGTTTCATTCTACGCGAAAGAGAAGCAACTGAGAAGCTGCTGGTTGTTGTTCATCAAAAGGAAGAGAAGAAATCAAAGGTATGCCCAGCTTCTTCTTCTCTCTTACTTGCCTATGGTAAATCACTCACTTCATGTATTGAATACTACCTGTAAAATAATCTTACAGGTAAAAGAATGAGCGTAAAGAGTATGGAGGAAGATGATAACTATGTGCAGTATGTTCCTGTGGTGAAGCGTCGAGCATTGGCAGCTCAAATGATTCTTCAGAGAAGGGGGGATTCCTCTGCTTTAGAGGATGAACTTGAAAAATCTAAACTTGCAGAAGCCAAACCCAGTCCCCTGGTCAAAGCGTCTCAGCTCAAGCGTGACCAACCTGAAATTAGTCAGACGGAGCAGATTGTGCAACAAGAAAAAGAAATGATAGAGCATCTATCTGATAAAAAAACACTCATGTCAGTTCGTGAATTGGCCAGGGGAATCACATAGACGGAGCCATTGTTGACAGGATGGAAGCCGCCGCTTCCAATCAGGGAGAATGTCCAGAAAGGAATGTGATGCAATTCGAAAACAGTGGCATATAATAGTTGATGGTGAAAAAATTCCTCCACCGATTAAGAATTTTAAAGATATGAGGTTTCTCTAGCCTATTTTGAAAATGCTAAAAGCCAAAGGGATCGTGCAACCTACTCCTATTCAGGTGCAAGGTCTTCCTGTTATCTTACCAGGAAGGGACATGATTGGGATTGCCTTTACAGGATCTGGGAAGACTCTAGTTTTTGTGCTTCCACTGATTATGATTGCTTTACAGGAGGAGATTATGATGCCCATCATGCCTGGAGAAGGCCCTGTTGGTTTGATTGTCTGCCCATCAAGAGAACTTGCCAGAAAACTTATGAGGTTGTGGAACAATTTTTTATTCCGATGAGAGAGTCTGGGTATCCAGAACTGAGGCCATTACTATGTATTGGTGGAGTAGATATGAGGTAACAGTTGGAGGTTGTAAAGAAGGGTGTGCACATTGTAGTTGCAACTCCTGGAAGGTTGAAGGACATGCTAGCAAAGAAGAAAATGAGCCTGGACAACTGCAGGTAAGCACCATTTATTTTGTGATACAGTATCGTTTTAGATTAATGACTTTTGTTCTCTTGTTATCGTGATAATTATGGACTCTTACTTTTACCTTGTTGAGAGGGTCTCCTATATGCATCCGTGTAGATTTGATACCAAACTAAGCCTCTGCCATATATTTCCTCTCTTTTTCCAGACCCCTTTATCATTAAGTATTTTTTATTATCCTTTCTTAGTTCTGCTGCCATTCCTCATCTCAGATAAAGTTGCCACAATGCCCACCAAAATTCAGAATTTTGCTAGAAGTGCTCTTGTGAAGCCTGTCACTGTTACTGTGGGAAGAGCCGGGGCAGCAAACCTTGATGTGATTCAGGAGGTTAAGTATGTAAAACAGGAGGCAAAGATTGTTTACCTTCTTGAGTGCCTACAGAAGACACCACCTCCTGTATTGGTATTCTGTGAGAACAAGGCTGATGTGGATGACATTCATCAGTATCTCCTCCTGAAGGGAGTAGAGGCTGTTGCCATTCATGGAGGCAAAGACCAGGAAGAGAGAGAATATGCGATTTCATCATTTAAAGCCGGCAAGAAAGATGTCTTGGTTGCAACTGTCGCCTCAAAAGGCTTGAATTTTCCTGACATTCAACACGTAATTAACTATGACATGCCTGCCGAAATTGAAAACTGTTAGGTCATTCACGCAATCAAACACACATCAATTTACGTGGTTTGGTAACTTGTCTATTTCACGGAGCTACTGGCTTGTATTAATCATTCAAAGAAACAATACAAACAAAGGAGAAGGAGAAAACTCTTCTCAACTCAACTCCACTCACTCAAGCTCTCTCTTCTGTTCTCACTTCTCTTCTGTTCTTTCTGTGTTTTTCACACTCACACACGCAGCTCTTCACTGAGCTTATACGTATACAAGATGACAGTAAAGGGGCATAAATCATGCCTTGATTTATGCCCACCGTTTGTGTCCTCCACCATGTGCCAAGTGGGAGATTAGGTATTCCCACTTGCATATGGTGGGACATTGTTTGTCTCCACTAACTAATAATCTTCCACTTGGAGACAAACAATGAAATCATCTTTTATCCTTGAAGACCAACTGAAGTTTTACACAACTTCAGTTTATCAAGTGTAACTCCTTTGGTTAACATGTCAGCTGGATTCTTACTTCCACGGACTTTTTCTAGCATCAGTTGCTCATTGTCTAGCAATTGTCGGATGAAGTGATATTTGATTTGAATGTGCTTAGTCATGGAGTGAAATGCTGGATTCTTTGCAAGGAAGATTGCACTCTGATTGTCGCTATACAAAGTACCCTTTCCGTTCATCTTGTCCAATTCTTTCAAGAAACTTTGTAGTCATACTATCTCTTTTGCAGATTCTGAAACTGCAACATATTCAGCTTCAGTTGTTGAAAGAGCGACGATCTTTTGTAAGGTAGAACTCCAGGAAATAGCAGTATCTCCTTGTATTGCAAACCCCTCTGGTTGTTGCATGTAAATGTCTTCCTCCAATTCACCATGAAGAAATGTTGTTTTTACATCTAATTGTTCAAGATGTAAATTCTTTGCTGCTACTATCCCCAGAACAACTCTGATTGTTGTAAGCTTCACAACTGGAGAAAATATTTCAGAGTAATCAATCCCTTTCTTTTGTTAAAACCCTTTTACAACAAGTCTTGCCTTGAACCGTTTGCTTCCGTCATGCTCAGTCTTTACTCTGTAAACCCACTTGTTTTGCAAAGCCTCCTTTCCTTCAGGTAGTGTGGTCAGCTCCCAGGTCTTGTTCTTCAGCAACGAACTCATCTCATCCTTCATGGCTAACTCCCATTTGCTTGAGTTTCCATCTTGTAAGGATTCTTCATAACTTAGCGGCTCACCACCATCTGTCAGTAAAATATCACTTCATCCGACAATTGCTAGATGATGAGCAACTGATGCTAGAAAAGGTCCGTGGAAGCAAGAATCCAGCTGACATGTTAACCAAAGGAGTTACACTTGATAAACTGAAGTTGTGTAAAACTTCAGTTGGTCTTCAAGGATAAAAGATGATTTCATTGTTTATCTCCAAGTGGGAGATTGTTAGTTAGTGGAGACAAACAATGTCCCACCATATGCAAGTGGGAATACCTAATCTCCCACTTGGCACATGGTGGAGGACACAAACGGTGGGCATAAATCAAGGCATGATTTATGCCCCTTCACTCCCATCTTGTATACATATAAGCTCAATGAAGAGCTGCGTGTGTGAGTGTGAAAAACACAGAGAGAACAGAAGAGAAGTGAGAACAGCAGAGAGAGCTTGAGTGAGTGGAGTTGAGTTGAGAAGAGTTTTCTCTTCCTTTTTTGTTTATATTGTTTCTTTGAGTGATTAATACAAGTCAGTAGCTCCGTGGAGTAGGCAAGTTACCGAACCATGTAAATTGATGTGTGTTTGATTGCGTGAATGACCCAACAAAAACTATGTACATAGGATTGGACGAACAGGAAGATGTTGTAAGACTGGAATCGCAACGACCTTTATAAACAAAAACCAGAGTGAGACAACACTTCTTGATCTGAAACACCTCTTGCAAGAAGCGAAGCAGAGGATTCCTCCTGTTTTGGCTGAGTTAAATGATCCAATGGAAGATGGAGACACAATTACTACTGCAAGTGGAGTTAAAGGGTGTGCTTATTGTGGTGGTCTCGGTCACCGTATCCGTGATTGCCCCAAGTTGGAGCGTCAGAGAAGCCAGCACCTTGCTAACTCCAGGAGGGATTATTTCGGGTCTGGTGGTTATAGGGGAGAAATCTGATGTATTTGTACGGTCTTTTCAGCTGACCTGGCATGCATATTTTAATACGATGTTTGTGTTACTGTATCAGAAAACTTTATGTTCTGTTAAATGGCAGGGTTGCAATAGAGAGGCTTTTGTCAAAAATTATGCTCTGTAAATGTAGTACAATATAACCAGTATTGGAGGATTATCTTGTTAGCTAACATTTTTTTTTTTAATTTATGATCTCTTGCCCTGCTTATTGAATCATCATGTATGCTTTCACAAATTTATCTCTTAATAACGTGTAGTGCAATACTGGACAGGATGGAAAGAAAAAGACTACCATGGAGATGAAGGAGATTTGAGCAAGGAAGAAAAAAGAAAAGAAGTTGATAAATCGATGAAGCCAAGACTTCATCTCGGTAGCTATAGAGTATATAGGTACTCTATTCTGTGGCTCGCAGCAACAGCTCAATCATACACTGTTGTTGGTGTCCTTCAGGTACTTCTCTTTTTTATCTCTCAACTTGTGTTTTTTTCCCTCAATAATAATAATAATAAT
>Ga0325410_1001945_pt1 | contig 23086 bp, 18 predicted proteins | sample PopdelMetagenome_16_FD_206182 | JGI IMG/M metagenome (GOLD analysis project Ga0325410, IMG submission 206182) | Populus deltoides microbial communities from Bellville, Georgia, United States - Xylem-PdIQD-R3 | ecosystem: Host-associated > Plants > Phyllosphere > Stem > Wood/Secondary xylem...
TTAATTGGTTACTGTGACACAAATTGGGCTCATTGCCCTATCACATGTCGATCAACGACTGATTATTATATCTTCCTTGGAAACTCATTGGTGTCTTGGAAAAGCAAGAAGCAAGTTACAATAGCTCGTTCATCCGCATAAGCAGAATATCGATCTATGGCCGCAACTACTTGTGAGTTAATTAATGGCTAAAGAAAAAGAAAAAGAAAGAGGACTGAAATTGACACCTTATTTTTTAAAAGGCATGCCATCATTTATTTTTTCATTGTGGTCCTCTCACTTTTAACTCCTAAAATAAAAACAAAATTGAGCTCTTTTTTGAGAAATCAAGTACCAACCTAATATTAATATATATTTTTTTCAAGTCTGCCCCAACAATAAAAAATGTTAATAAAAAAATAATTAACTCCAAATATCAGTCAACATAATATTAAATGATGAAATTGAAGGAATTTTTTTGATAACCAATTTTTTTTTTAAAGAGAGAGAACACTATGTGATTTCATTGTGTTCTCGTTCATAAGACATAATATGTCTATTGTGTAACACGAGACCCTTTTAGTTTTTGGTGTAATTTGTTAGGTTTGGATGACTGAAATTCAACAAGGAAAAAATGATCACAGTGACGACAATGTTTTTTTCTTTTTTTAATTTGATGGAAAAATTATAATATTACAAGAGTGTTTTTTTAGTTATTAATTCAATTTTAATGGAAATTATAATTTTTTTCAAATTATTCTGTTAATTTTTTCCGCTTAGGAGGTTAGAGTAAATTTTACAAAATTAGATGACCAATTTAATTTGACGTTATAAGTAGAGGGTATAAGAGAATTAAAAAAACTTTGCACCCATCTAGCTGTAGATGCCATCTGAAATCCTACTCAGAAGAATTTAGTGAAGAAAATAAAAAAGAAAAACATCCAAGAATACCTTATGGTACTAGAAGGGAAGCATGGGCTGGCTAGCTATTTTAAGGGTAATTTGATATTGAGGTTGAATTGAATTTTTGTTAAAAATTGAATTTTTTTATTTTAATATTTTTAAATTATTTTGATGGATTAATATAAAAAATAATTTTTAAAAATAAAAAAAATATTATTTTAATATATTTTTAAATAAAAAAACATTTAGAATACATGTATTATTCAAGAAGTACCAAACACACTTCATCATATTGTAATTTGTATTGTTAAGAAGATAAAAAGAAAGCACCAAGCCGAAGTTATTTCCTTTTCTTCACTTAAAACCTTGATAATGTTAGCTAGTAGTGGCTCTCGTATTTCACAGCACTTGGCAAATTGTCACTACAATCAGAAAACCCATTTAGGGTTAGGGTTTTGCAACACAAAAATTCACAAAATTTCCTACCTATCTTTCTCTCGTTTCATGTTGAAACCTCCCTCTTTTGTAACGATATTTGGTGGTGATAATTATAGGCATAATAATTATAATCATTGTAAGCATGGGTTTGTTTCTTTATCAAGTCTTCAATCAAAATCATCCTCAGGAGAAACTCCCATTCTTTCTGATTGTGTAAGGTTTGTAATTCTGTTCGTTAAAGTTCTCATTTTCCGGGTTCTCATTGGTTTCTAGGAAAGAAAGTGAAAATACTGTAAAGTTTTGTGCCTTTTGTTTATATGGGTTTTGTTTGTGTTTTAGGATCATGCATGAATGAAAGTTCAGCGGAAGCTTAATTATTCAATTCGTGCAATTTCAATCCTTTTGGTTGTTAAGAGTTTAATGTTTGCTGGTTAATTACTTGCTAAGTGATTAGTTTAGGTGAAAATTTAAGAGATTACACGAAAAAGATCAAAATTCTTGTGAATTCTTATGACTGGAACGCTTAATTTAATCGGGTTCAGTTATTTACTCTCTTATTGGAACAGATGTTTGATTGATGTAATGTACATATCAACACTTTTTTTTTTATAATGTTAAAAATTCAGATGAACTAATATTTGTTTGTCATTCAATGTCTGTCTAATACATCTCATTTTTGTTCAATTAGCTGATGAGTTTTTCTTTGTGCAAAAGCCAGCGAGATAACGATTGTGAGCTTCCCTCTGAAGGATTGGCCTCAGTAGCAGGTTTCTTTGCCTGTCCTTTATTAGATTTGATGCTGAATACATCTAAAAATTTATGTTTAGACTGCCTTATGTGCTTGTTGATTATTGATTGCTTTTTCATGATTTTTGCAGGAGGAATAGTTGCACTAGGAAAGTTTGACGCTCTTCACATTGGCCATCGAGAACTTGCAATTCAAGCATCAAAGGTTGGAGCCCCAAGTCTTCTATCATTTGTGGGAATGGCAGAAATACTTGGTTGGGAACCTAGGTAACAGTTTATTCTTTTGTTTGAGTGCACATTTACTTGTATGTTTGGATATATGGAAACTTTTCCAATCCTTTCACTTTTGCATCCATCAATTGTGCTTCAATTGTGCACATTTGCCCCAAGTCTTCTACCTGTTGAGTTCGAGATGCTTGCTCTTTATTTTTTGTGCCTTGTGAATTAAGTTGGTTACTTTTTTACTAGGAATTCTATTTGCTTTTTCCAAAGCATTACAGTTCTTTGACAGTTTGAAGGTTGCAATCTTCATTATGGATGTCGTGTTTGTACTGTAGAATGAATCTTATGGAGCCAACAACATGTCTCCTTCCTGTACTCGGTGCTTTTTTAATCTTGTTAGGATATGCTTGGTGTCTTAAATTTCTCCATCTTTAAAGAAGTCTAGGATATTTTGAAGCAAGTTTGAGTTGAAACTAAGTCTAAAGTGAAGCTCATAAATAGTTTATGAATTAGTGTCCAATATGCACATGATGTACCATGGTGTTCTGGGGTGAATTTTTTGCCACATGTTGCTTGGAATCAATGTACTAGTGAAGGGGAGAGTATTGTTAAACTTTGCTGAAACATGCATAAGCTGGAGGATTTTGATGAAAAATGATGGTTGGTAACTCATTGTGCAGTGGTGTTATTGACTTGTCTTATTGTGGTTAAGAGAATTATTCTCTTGCAGAATGAAGATCAGTTACTTACATGTGAAATTGACATATTTTCATAAGTCTGCCAGCTATATACACATTACAATTCTTCTTTCTCAGATGTCTCAACTTTTTGAGAATAAACTTCACCACTTCTGTTGCAGAAGAAATTTTCAATGGTGTTCGATCAGTTGAAGACACATTGTTTATTCTGATTTAAGTGACAATTTTCACTTTCCTGGACAGGGCTCCCATAGTTGCCAAATGTGACCGAAGTAGAGTTCTTTCTTCTTGGGCCCCATACTGTGGCAATCTGGTCCCAGAAGAGGTCCAAATTGAATTTTCATGCGTTCGACATCTCACCCCACGACAATTTGTTGAGAAGTTATCTAAGGAGCTTGGAGTAATTGGGGTTGTGGCAGGTAAACTAAAATCACTTTGCTGCCCATCTTTCTCTTTTTTCCTGTAACCGATGTAAATTCCTGCATTTGATTTTTATGGAATTGAAGTCTCAAATCTTAATGGCTGATTCTGTCAGGGGAAAACTACAGATTTGGATATAAAGCTGCTGGTGATGCCTCCGAGCTGGTGAGACTGTGCAAGGAGCATGGTATGGGGGCTTACATTATAAGTTCTGTGATGGACAACAATCAAGATTACAGAAGCATGAACTCAAATGATCTAAAAGATAGAGGACAAGTCTCATCTACCCGTGTTCGTCAAGCTTTAGCTGTAGGGGATATGAAATATGTGTCAGAACTTCTAGGTCGTCATCATCGTCTCATATTGACGTTGAAAGACCAGGAAGAACGTGCTAAAACTAGCAGTGGATGGAGGGTCTCAGCTCCAAAGTCTTATCTATTGAATCTACCCCCAAAGGATGGTTTCTACGAGAACTGTTCTCTCTTAATCGGTAATAAGAATCCAGTAACATGTAGAGTATTCATGGATACAACGCATATCCATTTAGAAACGGACGAGGCAGATCCTTTTGATTTCGAGACCGATCAAGAGCTGCATCTCTTGGGCATTGAATTTGGTGATTCCAGACCTGATAGAGATTAAGCATATCAGTCCTGACATTAGTTTTTGTTCATTGAAGTAGTTTCATCCAATCGAGTTGGAGCCCTTTGTAACTATTCATTAGTTCACATTCACTTGTATGCTTAATAATTTACATATACATGCATAATGTTAATTCCATTCTTTAGCTAAAAACTGGAATTCTATTAGCTGATTCTGGGACATGGATAAGAGGATTTTTGAGAGAAAGAGAGGGATTGTTTTTTAAAATATTTTTTATTTAGAAATATATTAAAATATTATATATTTTTTAAAAAATTATTTTTGATATTATCATATTAAAATTAAAATAATTTAAAAACATTAAAAAAATTTTATTTAAAACAAAGATTTTTTTAATTTTATTGAAAAGTATTTTTAAAATAAAAAACAAACCAGTTCTGTTTTTTTTTTAAAGTATTATTTTAAATTAATATTTTTTTTATTTTTTAAAAATTATTTTTGATATTAATATATATCAAAATGTTAAAATATTAATTTAAAATAATAAAAATAAATTTTTAAAGTTTTTAAAAATATTTTTAAAATAAAAAAATAAATAGTTGTTGAAATGTTGGAAGAGTAAATAAAATTTCTTGTCATCCGAACTCCTACAACAGTAAGGAAAAGATTGCAAGAGATTAATGGGAACTAATAAAAAGGCAAAAGAGAAAATAACCTTCTCCTCCTTTCATATTCCAATTCATCTTTCCATTCAGAATCTTTTGTTGGAATATCCACTTCGGATATTCTATAAACCATTCCCATCCTACAAGCCTCCACCAACCTCAAAGCATCCAAGAAAAACATATTTAAAGCAAAGCCACCAACATCACCATGAATCAAAAACCTCCGAAAAATAAAAACAAGAAATCTCTCACGGAAGGGCACTCGTTCCTCTTTTCTCTCCCTTATAGATAAAACAAGAAGGAAACTAAAATTGCCGTTCGTATTGCCTCTCTCAGGTCAGTTTTCTCTCTCTATGCTATTTCTTTCTTTTATTTTTCTTGTTTGTGTTGATTGGTTTTTTTTTTAATGTTTGGATCTTTATTAAAATTTGAGCAAAATTTAACAAATCCAACGAAGAAAACTACACATTTCAATCTGTTTTCATATATATTTTTTAAATTAATCATCACTTTCAATGGCCCTGCATTGGCTTTTGTTTTTAGCAAAAGAACTAAAGTTTTTTATTTATTTATCGTATTTCCAATTGGGTTTTTATTGTTTTCTTTAATTGAAAGAAAGTTTCGTTTTAAACAAGAATTCTGAGTTCTTTTTAAACAAGAATTCTGAGTTATTCATCCGAGTCAGGCCGAGTCGACTTGCTTAATTAAGGGCAAAAGAGTCGTTTTCATGTTCTGGTCTCTTTGTCTTCTGAGTCTTGACCTGTCATTTTATATGGCATCCTCGTGTTCCTAGCGCCTTTTAGGTCCGCCGGTGGAACTTAATTCATTTTCCAATCCTACCCCAGACGCATCACCCTTATTACCTCTCACCCTCCCCCTCTCCGACTCTTATAGAGATAAAAATATATCTTACGAAGTTTATGAGCAGTTAATTTGAAATTATATTAAAATAATATATATATATATATATATATATATATATATTTGTTTTTTAAAAATTATTTTTAATATTAGTATATTAAAATAATTTAAAAGAAATAATTTTAATTTTTTTTAAAATTTTATTGAAATATCATTTGAAATGTAATTTTAAATGATGCCTTAATCATTCTCACTTTGGTGCACAAATTGAACAATTAATATACAAAATAAAAAATAATAATGAATTAATATAGTAACAAATATTTTTTGGTAAAATATTATATTTTTTTGGATGTCGTGATTCTAAATTCCGATATTAATTACATTCAGAACTATTCAATTAACCAGTCTAACAATTAAAAATAACAAGAAAAATTATAAAATTATCAAAATCTTATAGGGTGGTATTTTTAAAATCTAAAGATTTGATGGTTGAAGTAGTAATTTCATAGTTATTATAAGCAAAACAGCGTTTAACCTCCGGAAACTTAAATTTGAGAGCAATTCAATAATTACATAAAAAATTATGATATTTTTGAGTTATAATTTTAGTATGACATAACTAGACCTTCTCATAATTATTATAAGCCTGATTATATCACTTACACTCATAAAATATATTTAGATATGAAATGTTTAATTGATTTATACAATTAAATTAACTGACTAATTGTTTGAGTCAGATGTGACAGTAAGGTTACAAGTTTAAATATTACTATTCTGAAACATGATACTATCTTGTTGTATTTAAAAATAGTGGTTTTTAATAATTTTTTTCAAATATAATTATTTTACTGAATTTTTTAACTTACTGTTATAATTTTTTTAAAAATCCATGGTCTCTTAGACCACCGGAAGGAATTTATCACTACTTATCTATCAATCACCATCCCTGCAAAAATCCACGATGGAGTACCGGGTGGCATGCTCTTATTGGTCTGTCCAAATTTGGAAACATAGTTTAGTCCCATCTGGTCATGCTGTCACTTATTAGTGTTTTGCTAATTGGTTTAAGGTAATAATTAACATGTTGAAATTGTCTATTTTGTGCTAGCAGGAACGCGTTTTGTATTGGTAAAGGAAGCTTCTTGGCTGGTGTCTAACGTTTGATCTATCGGGCTGTCAGAAGAGAACAATTTTTGACAGCCCGAGAACAAAATTCAAAGACCCTTTACAAAGAATAAGGTAAACAACAACATAGAATATTCCTTCTTTGTCTGCTTCCATGTTTTTCTCGTGAATTTGAATGTGGATATTTATATCTGTGTTTGGTATTGTTGGTTTTGGTTTTCATTGAATTGTTCTAAGTATTGTGCAGGTGATTGATTGTTTAACATTCTATGTTTGGTTATCTGTGTTGTGACCAAAATTGAAATTCAGTTCCTTGACTGAATTCCTGGCCTTGTTTTGTTTAGATCGTTGTGATATAGGATTGTTTGTTTACGAGAGATTTTCTTCTTGTGTATTCAGTATGGGCTCCTTGTCTGGAATCATTCAAAGACCAGTGATCGCAGCAGCTGTGGCAGCTTTAGCTTCTGTTTCTGTTGAATTTTCCGATGAACACCAATCTTTTAGACCATCTGATACTTGTTCTACCTCCGAACAGTCAAGTTCTTTATTGTCTAATTCAGTTCAGGATTCAAAATTTTCTTGGGTTTCTCATATTTCAGTTTCTAAGCTTGCAAATTTGTCATTCGTAACTTCGAATCGGGTGCCTGTTCCTAATGTTAGCTTCCCAGTTCTGGATGTGAGCCAAAATTTTGTTCCCAATACTTTAGGCTCTTCTGTTGCTTCCTCTCCTTTTCTTGTTAATTTGTATCGGTCTGCGGAGTTGGCCAAAGGGCCAAAATCAAGTGCATTTAAAACCACCACTATTCCTCCATCCTCTCCTGATATATTATATAGATGGCATTTGCCCGAGCTGAGTACTATTGATGTTTCTGGATCATCTGATTGTTCATCAGAAAAGTCTAGGACAGTGGTAGTTTTGCTAGGGTGGTTAGGATCAAAGCAGAAACATCTAAATAAATATGCTGAGTGGTATACTTCGAGGGGATTCCATGTCATTACTTTTACTTTTCCACTGGCTGAGATTCTTAGTTACCAAGTTGGTGGGAAAACAGAACAGGACATTGACTTGCTTGCGACCCACTTGGCTGATTGGTTGGAAGAGGATGGAAAGAACTTAGTTTTCCACACTTTCAGCAATACTGGATGGTTAACGTAAAGCTCTCTCTCTCAGGCTTCTGCACTAACCATTTTGTTTTCTTTGTTCCTTGTGAAACCATTTGGCTTGACATGCTTGGTGTGATGCACTTTTTTGCAGTTATGGAGCTATACTTGAGAAGTTTCAGAAGCAGGATCTTTCTTTAATGGGAAGGATCAGGGGCTGCATCGTGGATTCTGCCCCTGTCGCTGCCCCTGACCCTCAGGTAAATGCTGCTTGCAGTTGCCTTTGTTGTTTTTGACAGTAACAAGAACATATTATTGGTATCAGGAAGGGGATGGAATTCTTATTTTTATCCTCTCTGCATGTCTTGTATTTTTTCAAGCATGTTTAGCTGTGCTTAATGAAACTGTTGGCTGTGATTATGGTTGTTGTAGCTGGCAAACCTTTGAAAACCTTGAATCGTTTCTTTTTACTCATTAAGTTCATGAATTAACTGTCATTTTACACTTTACAGCCATGCTACCGATAATCACACACTCTGTACCACCTCCATCTTTGCTTTGTGGGTAGGAGATGGTGTTTTGATTTGCAGACTAATTTATCAGTAGCCTTTTTGTATAGTTATTGAACTATCATTTGGCTGATTATATATTATCTGCAGGGTCTGTGCTTTCCTTCATGTGACCATGTTATTGGTGATCAAAATTCAAATATATGATGAAAATGTTATTCATGTTCAGTTTAAATCATTATTTGGGATACTCTCTTTCTCCTTCTTTAGTCTTCCGGGTCTGAGTCCATATGGTTTTTTCCCCCTTTGTTTAGGTTTGGGCATCAGGTTTCTCTGCAGCTTTTCTGAAAAAGCATAGTGTTGCTACGAAAGTGCATGCAAGCTCCAAAGAGTCAGATATGGAGGTATTAGTTGGCAGCAAAACATTCATGGAACCCAAGCCCGCCATAGCTGAATCAGCTTTATTAGCTGTTCTGGAGATGTTCTTTGATGTGATTTTGAACATTCCTATGGTGAACAGGTTATATCCTCTTACCAAAAAAAGAAACATCTGAAACCATACGTTGATAAAAATGCTTAATAATGTAATTCTTATCGTTATCACCATTGATAGATTCTCCATGACTGGAAGCTTATATAACTTTTCATTATTACATTGCAGGAGGCTCTCGGATGTGCTAAGCTTATTATCATCAGGACAACCAAGCTGTCCACAGTTGTATATATATAGCTCTGCAGATAGAGTCATTCCTGCAGGGTCTGTGGAATCATTTATAGAGAAGCAGCGAAGAGCTGGGCATGAGGTTAGGGCCTGCAACTTTGTGTTCACACCTCATGTTGATCATTTCAGAAATGATCCAAAACTGTATACTACTCAGCTCAGCCAGTTTTTAGATGACTATGTGCTTACTCATTGCAAGCATTCTTAACCGAAACCATGGAGGCAATTATTTTAGCCCAGCTTATTTTTCTCCATGAATCACATTATACAGCTCATAGAATTAATTCATTTTTATTCAATAGATGTCAAATACAGCCGGAAAATAGTTACTTTCATTTTTTCATCTGTACTTGTTCTTTATATACAATCAATGTTATACAAACTGTTAAAAAAGGTTATTCAATACTAAATACAAGTTTGCTTTCTGGTTTTGGTCTGAATGGAAGTTTTTGCTGCTTCACTTTTCACATTTTCTATGATCTCTTTTCTTACAATATAGAATTGGTTGCAAGCGACAATTCAACATCTTGTTATAGTACACCACTAGGCAACAACTTTTACAAGATCAAATTGTCTTCTACATGCTGTTTTAATTGGTAGCTAGTCCATCTTCATTTCATTCTGGCAAATTATGTACAAGATTTAAGAATTTCATTATGCTTGCTTAGGTGTATATCAATGCAAGTCTTGTTTGTCTGTAGTATGGTTTAGGATTTTCAATTATTTGTTTGTTATTTATGGAAGTGCAAGTTTGTAGAACAAAGTGAAAAAGGTAGAGAATGTAAAGGATGGTTCCCTTGAAGAAATTATGCTAAGACATAAAATCAGATTGTTTTCATGTATATGTTACACAATAACAATAGCATATACAGACTCGTTATTAGCATCGGAGGCTTCTACGAGTTCTTTCTGAGATATGAAATAAGACAAAGGAGAAATTACAGAGAGCAATCATACACGTTATAATTCATGGTAGAAATAGCCATCAACAGCAGTAGACGACACGTGTTTAGATATTGGAACATCTGATCAGGCAGTGGGGTAAGAGGCTTGCATTGCTATGCCACATAGTCCTTCCTTTGCAGGTATATCTTTCTGCATTCGTATGTATCCCTCTTCCCCCCATTGTGCACCCCATGAGTTCTTCACTAGCCAATACTTTGATCCATCGCTGACTCCATATCCAACAGCAGTGACACCATGGTCTAGTTGAGTGCCGCAACTTCCTGTAAAGATGCCACTCGAGTAGAATTGGAAATCATATCCACCAGCGTCAATAGCAACAGAAACTGGTTGCTTGGCAACAGCCTTCATCAGTGCAGCTTCACTGTTTGCCGGCACATCCTCAAACCCGGTAATCTTTGCTGCGTGGATGGCTGCCTTGTTAGTGTTGCAAGTGCCATCTGTTCCCTTGTATGGGTAGTTAGCTTCAGTTGTTAGACCCTTGTTTTGTTCAATGAATTTGAAGGCATCATCCATCAAACCACCGTTGCAGCCTTGATCCTCTCCCTTAGTGTCACAATCAACAACCTCTTGCTCTGAAAGGGAGATCAATTTACCAGTTGTAAGCTTATTGATTCCTTCCATGGCTGCCACTGCAGAAAATGCCCAACAACAACCTACGTTTTGATTCAGCACAAACAAAACAAAGGTTAGAAAAGTATCCCTCTGTAAGATCTCATTCTTATAAAAACAAGGAAAGGCACTTACCACACTGTCCTTGGTCCTTGACAGGGGTTACAGCTCCTTCCTTTCTCCAGTCCACGGTAGAAGGCACTGCAGAAACGTTTTCATATCTGAAAGGACCTGCTTGTGGAGAGCACATATGGCCCTTGAACCTATTGCGTGAAGCTTTGAACTCTTCATTTGTAAGATCTGCAAATTGATTGACACCAAGTTTGTAAGATTTGCCGGTTTGACTGTTAAAAGCATCTATGCGTGCAACATTTTCCTTGAATATGCTGTAACGGGTCGCCCTCTCGTTGTCATCCTTGTATACACGCCCATACCGAGTCATCCATTGCTCATGCCTCTCATACATGGGTGCATCCGGGGGGTTTCGAGCTGTGGATTTAGAAGGCCAAGCTCCCAAAATGAAGAGCAAGGCCAAACAAACAAATTGGAATTGTTTAGTGAATCTCATGGCAGCCTATGGTATTAGTAGCTGGTATATTAGGGAAGCAATGAGCAAGCTGGTAGGCACACTATCTTCACGCACCCTTTGAGGGTTTTATAGGGACTCTGCTCCTGTCAATTCGTATGCTCCACAAGACAGGCTTTCCAACTATGCGTGCCCTTCAAAGTGTTCTAATTTTGACCCCTATGATTAACTAATTTAATTGACATGGTGTTGTGTTTTTTAGCCAGCATGAATTCAGACAGTTCAAACTTTCCCTTCATGAGTAACTTTTCTAATGGCTGATGAGTATTGTATTTAGTAATCTAATAAATGGTTTTCGTGCAATGATTTTAGTCCCTTCATGAGTAACTTCTATAATTTTAGAAGCAGACAGAAATACTCTTGCCGTGCCGTTAGATTCACAAAGTGAATAGTTTGCATACGTTAAATAAACTTTCAGATTGTAACAAGAGTCGGCCTAATACTGCATCAGAGAAAAAACTAAGAAAATGGTAGTCTGATACCATTGGAAATAAAAAAAATTGAATGTTAAATAAAAAAATAAAAAAAATTGAATGTGTTTCCAAAAGAATATTAAATTAGCACAATGACGGAGCTGGAGGAGGAGGAGGCTGGTTGTTCCTGGAACCATACGGCCAAAAAGAGACCGCACATGTATCACCACTCTGTGATTTCATGTTCATGACCATTTAGCAAAGTTGTTCATAATTCGCCAAGAGTTGCTCGTATTTCTCGGTGAGATGAGCTGTGTGAGCTGTGTTATGTTCATAATTCGCCAATAGTTGCTTGTATTTTTCGGTGAGATGAGCCGTGTGTTGCTGTAAGGCCACGAACTCTTTTGATAGATTGCTCGATGCTGATTAGGAGCTCCCAATGGTTGAGACACTACGAGCCGCCCGTAAGTTCTCGGCTGTAGTGTTGGAGAGCCTGTACAACCGAATTTTATCGGGTCCGCCAAACGATCCTACCTCTATCCACAAATCTGGATCGAAATCCGGATGGGTCGAAGAATCATCTCCATATCTTTCCCTCAACCGACTATTAAAGGTCTTCTGAAAATGAAAAAAAGAAATCATCATATTTAATTCAATAAAAATAATAACTTACAAAATAAAATGGTTGAATGAACATAACACAAAGTGTTGAGCGTGGTTGTCAACGAACTGTTGCACCCCCTTTTGGCGGTCTTGACTCCGCACGTGCGTCTCTCAAAATAGCTCCATTGGACTCGACTCACATCCAAGAGACGTAGCCTGTAAGAAAAAAATTAATTAAGTAACAACAAATTAAATGATATATTTCATTTAAATTAATCTTACTATCCGCTTCGCATGTGCAGCAAACGGAACGAAGCTGCCGGTGTGCATTGTCACCAAACCACGAATTTTCCGGTTCCGGTTGCCAGCACCGAACTGAGAGTGTTGTGTGAACCGCTCAGACATCACGTGCTCAATATATTGCGGCCATATATCATCCAGGATGTCTAGCGATTTGAAATCCCTCCAAACTGCCACATCGTTCCAGCCTTGGAGATCGTTATTTCTAGCGTTTTTTTGTCTTTTTTTGTGCTTCATACTAAAAATCACGCAACCTACTTCCATAGTGACAAATTAGATTTTAAAACATAATTTTTTAAAAAACAATATCATATTGTTTTCAATGTTACCAAGTTGCTGCGTGATTTTCCCACACCCTCCTCACAACATTGTCAAGCGCGTTATCCCACTCGAATTTGTATTGTGTATAAATAATTTATTTAAAATAAAAATAATAATTTATGTACAATTATATTAATAATTTATTAAAAATATGCTGAAAATTAGAAATTAACACCAACCTCAAATTTGTCAAACCATGCGTCGATATTCGGTATCTATTCAGGATGTCTGGATACCTGACTCCATTGAAATAATAGAATCTCCATCGATGATTTAAACGCCGATGATAATACTCGGACGACCTCAATATTTGTGAACCTGAAAATAAATTAAATTAATGAAATATTGATTAGTTGTTCATAAATTATGTTATAATTAAAAAAAAAACTAAAACCGAAATAAACTTACATTGAAGGTCGTCCTTCCATTGTACCTCGTACTTGCGGGTGAATTGATTCTGTTGTGAAGGCACACCGCCTTTGCACTGTGAAACTGTGCTGGAAGAGGCTGCATCAGTAGGCGGCGCAGGTACCTCTTCTTGATTGGCACCTAAGAACATGTCATCCTCGTTGCTAGAAAAACTAGCTGCGACCATATGTGAGCAACGAGCTGTTGATTTCATTCTACGCATCTACACATTTTTATACGAATAATTATATAATTAAATTCGATTGTTAAAAAAAATTTCGGCAGCACCTCCTCTATACTGAAGACTATCCAAAGTTTTCAAACCTGCAAATATTAACAATAGCCACAACCACTTGACCCCATTCAAAAATTTTGTATATAACCTAACATCTATACAAATAACAATTAAAATTAATGGAAATAATTAAGCACATATCATGCAATAATAGAGTAAAATTGAGATAAAATAATTAAATTTATTCCTATATATTCAATTACTAATTACAAGGTAAATTCAACAATAACAATTAAAATTCAAAAAAGTATTCAATTATTATGGCAATACAAACAATAAAATATATTGAACAAATTAAAAAAAACTATAAACTTTAGTAATGAAAAATGCTTACCTTAATAATGTTTTAATTTCAAGACTTTATCTATATTATAAAAATACACCAAAACAAAAAACACGACAAAAATAACAATAGCTAAAACAAAAAAATATAAAAAAATAAAATCAACAATAACAATTGAAATTCAAAAAGTATTCAATTATTATGACAATACAAACAATAAAATATATTGAACAAATTAAAAAAAAAACTATAGACTTTAGGAATGAAAAATGCTTACCTTAATAATGTATTTATTTTAAGACTTTATCTACATTATAAAAATACACCAAAATAAAAAACATAACAAAAATAACAATAGCTAAAACAAAGAAAATATAAAAAAATAAAATCATTAAGCATATTAAATGGAAATACATACCTTTTAATTTGCTGAGGATTCAAGTAGAGATTACAAGCTAAAAAAACAAAAGATTTGAAGGGAATGAGAGGAAAAAAAAATTAAAAGTAAAGCTTTGAAACGAAGGAGATGAAAAAATAAACTGAAGGGGCGGTCGCTGGGATTTATAGCATAGTTTTCTCGACGGATTCACCGACGGACATTTAAATAATATTAATTTGAATTATTCCGTCAGTGATGTTTCGATAATCTGTTAGTAAATTTTGAATTTCTCACAAGAATTTTATAATTACCCTCCAAATTTTTCGCAGTTCGTCGGTAATTCCATCGGCAAGTGCACGAGGACAGAGATGCATTAATATCCGCCCTTTGGAATTTGCACCATCCGTTAGTGATTTTGTCGGTAATTTTGGACCGCCGAAAAATATCGACGGACTGTATCCGTCGGTATCAACGTTAGTGATGCATTTCTAGTAAACACTTTTGAAACTCTCTGTGAAATCCCAACAAACTGTATCCGTTTGTAGAGTCGTCGGTGATTGTGGCATTTCCAGTAAATGCAACTCTCATGCCGACAGACTTCATCCGTTGGTAGTGTCATCAGTGATTGTGACATTTCCAGTAAATATTTTTCAACTCTCTGTGAAATGCCGACGGACGTGTAATCAATCGGTATGGACGTCGATGATCGTGCTCTGTGCATGAATGATTATGTTTGTATTGCCTATTTACCTTTCTGCAAACACTTAAATTACAAACTGTCCATCACACAAAACAATAACAACAATTAACAAATAAATTAAATATTTCATGTTACAAAATATCATCCATAATATATATTACATGAAAAAAAAAGCTTTACACATTGCTTTATTATGATAGTCAATTGAATAGTCATCAACTTCATTGCAATCTTTAATATAGATATCATCATCATCTTCATCGATATTTGCTTGTCCACTAGAGCTCAAAACAACATTCAACTCCTCGGCGTCAACATCAACAAGACTATCATCGAAAATATGAAAATTTGAATTTTCTTCCAAGTCAATCGAGGGAGCAACTGTGCTACGACCATTTGATAATTTTGTCATAACCGGTCTCACTCAACCCGTGATCTGACTTGATGGTGAACACCTGTGCTACAACTGATAATTTACTGTGGTTCGTGCAACCATCCCATAATGGTTCGTCAAAATATTTCAACAGATTAAAAAACCTACCTGCATTTGCATTAGGTTATTCTTCTACTATTGGACATTGACTGACATTACCTTAATTCATTGTCATTGCATCCATAATCATATTCCTGTAAGGATTACTGTTGTCATTTGCAACTCCATGCATGTTGCTAGCACTAGAAGTTGACCCAACCACCCTTTCTCCCATACTCTTATTACGAACAATTAGTTCTCCGTGTGCATACCAACACATGTAATTCTCCATAAACCCTTTGTGTAGAAGATGCATCATTACAACATCTGGATGCAAATAATTTTTATTTTGACACTTCCTGCATGGATACCTAATACTGCCTCCAGTAAAATTTCTAGGAATAGATGTTGCAAAATTAATAAAACCCTGAACTCCGTTACAATAATCCATCCTTCGCAATCCTTAGGGTGAATCTCGTTACATCCATGAACGATCATCCATGACTTCTATTAAACCTCTATAAAATTACGATGACAACATGTATTAATTAATTATGTTAGGTAAATAAATTTGCAAAAATATTGGTTTACCTCGAGATTATCCAACAAGCTAATTACAACTTCTCATAAATATTCATTATCAATTATCAATATCCATACAAATTTATACATATAAATTTATAGAAATTACAACTCCGCAATAACATTGATAAAAATTAAAACTGACCTGTTAAACAAACTATTAATTATTTTATCACAACACATGTAATTCGGTAATTCAACAAGTTACAAACAAATACAATTTTACAAAATCTAAAACAAACCATAACAAGTATAAAATTATACATTCATACTACAAGTTTGTTTGAGAAATAACAATAAATATGTATATACACTAGCAAAATACATATACTAAAAAAACATAATAAAATTGACATTTAAATGTTAAAATTAAAAAAGATAGATTTACTTATAGAAAATGATAAAATCCATAATAAATCAAAATACGGATGCTGTGACTACAAAACTTAAAGAAATATGCCTTGTGTTGAGAAAAGTGGGATTTCTTTTTTTGGGGTTGGTTGTTTGTAGTTTGGGATGGAAGAGTTGGGATGGGGAAAAAAAATGAGAAATAGGGGAGGAAAGAGTCGGCTAAGTGGTGATATATTCACTTTTGTAGATGGAATCACTGACAGACTATTTCTGTCGGTGATTCTATCGACAATTCTGATGGAGAATTGGTCACGTCACTGCATAGAGATTCGGGTTTGAATCCCTCAGTGATTCCATTGGTAAAATCACATGCAAAAAGTTCCACGTCAGCGAACTGCCTTTTTTTTTTAAATTCTGAATAGTTTGTCTGTAATTTCATTGGATATACTGACCTCAGTATTCCATCGGTATATGCCGACTGAATTACGAACAAAATAGTGTCCATCGGTAATTATCACAACAAGTTACCGACATAATTATTCTGTCGATAATTCTGTTGGTGTTAAGCGAATTTCTGGTAGTGTAAGATTATGAGTTGATTTGGAGATCTGTCATTTAGAGGATGGTGATCGGGTATCTAGAATCCCAATGAACCGGTCGACCATTTGGTTTATCTGATTTTGGTCCACCGGTTAGGTAGAACTTGTAGACCAGTTGGTGTGTTGTATTTTGGTAGACACTTTATCCTAGATGATTTTGGTTGACTGGTTGGGTTGAACCAATAGACCAGTTGACCTGACAATGAGGTTAGATAATTCTTTTAGGTTGAATGAATTTAGGCTATGTTTGGGATCAATCGGGTAGACTAATTCCAATTTATAATTACGTTTTATTCCTAAATGTATAAGTTAAGTATATTAAATAGATTGTACATTCTTTTCGAGTCTTTTTGAATATGTCATCTTTTGTACTCAAATAATCTTGATATTTTACATGCGAGACATTAGTAGGTTTCCTTTGAACATCTGCTTTTGAGATCTTTTATTTTTGAGTCAGGTGGGTGAATAATTTTTCATATACTAGAGAATTAATATAAATACTTGAATTATTATAATATGGAATTGATTGTGCTTCTTAGTAATTCTTATATTGTTATTTATTTCTTATTTATGATTAAACATGGTCGCTTATTGAAACTAAATCTTTGATATGAACTATTATGTATATTTCAATTGATAGCTCTTATGTATTGATGTCACGAGTTAAGTCTTGAGATATGAATCTGTCTGTTTGATTATGATATGAATCTATAGTATTCCAGTCAGAATACCTATGATAATAGGGTAGTTTTAGTCTTTATGGATATCCTATTTGAAACCCTAGTTGGTCGGGGGAGTCACCAATCTGTGTGAACTGATCATCCCACAGTACGGAGCCTCATACTCATTGCATTTTGATTTTTTGACGAGCTTTACCTTTTGATATTCTTGTTACGGGTCTATTTGAGAAACTTTTCTATAAGAACCTAAAGCCATATTTATATATATATTCCTCATTGTTGTATTACTTCGTATATGTATATTGAACGTTATCTACTTGCTGAGTTGTTGAACTTATCCTCTCGTTTTTTTTCCAGGTTTATAGCTTGTTAGTAGGTCATTTTTGTTGGATCTTCAGAATCTGTTTTTTTGTTCTAATTAACATTATTATGTTATGTCTAGTTAATGCTCTATAATTACAGAGGTTTGTATTAACTCTTGTATCAAGATAATCAAATTATATTATGAAGTTAATTTTATTATTAGTGTTGTGTTGAATTCTAATTAAATTATTTAAAGAATAAGTTCGTATATAAATTTGGGTTCACATAGGTATCTTTGGTTAAACCAGATTAGAGTTTCTTCGGCAATTAAAAAAAAGAAAAAACCCAGTTTGAAAAATTTAGGAATCCTTGTAGCTGCATCTTTTAGTCCTGCTTTCTAGCTCATAAATTATGAAATTAATGATATCTCCCAGTCAGGAACTTTCTTTGCTTTCGTTTCGTAAACTGAAGTATAATTTGCATGCCACAAACTAAAAGTCTAAAAGTGCTGCTTCTGCAACTGCAACAATAAACATAGCTGCTTCAACTGTTTTAATATCACCATCTTCAGCTTCGAGTACCGGTCCTTAGGAATTCCTGGAACATACTGTGCTTTCAAAGTAGCATACAGTTCATTGAAAGCTGCAGTCTTTTTAATACTCTACTTAAGCTTGAATCTTGACCTTCTTAAATCTTGCATTACATTGTATGGAGATAATATTGGCAACATATATTATTCGGATCAAAAGCAAATGTGATCTCTCTCCTAAGATTCTGATTATATACAAATCTCTCGAGTCTAGAGCGACATTGCATCATAGTATAATGGTGATCCCTTGATAGAAGCTAGGATAAGCATTATGCAAGTTTCTGGAACAATACGAGAAAGTTATATTATAACATAATAGACACCATGTACAGAATTACAGACTCGTTTGAGATGCCATTATGAGTTCTTCCTGGGATATTGTGCAAAAAAAGAAGAAAATGTGGAAAACAAGCATACACGTTTGATAGGTGATAGAAATAACCAACAGCAGGTGATGGCATGTTTTGAGATATGGAAACTTCAGGAAGTAGGGTAAGAGGCTTGTATGGCCATGCCACGAAGTCCTTCCCTGGCAGATACATCACACTGCATTCGGATGTATCCCTCTCCGCCTATTTTACACCCTACGAGTTCATCAGCAACAAATACCTTATTCGCTCGCTAACTCCATGACCAAACGACTGTAACACCATGGTCAAGTTGAGTGCCACGTTCTCAGTAAAGATGCCACTTAAGTAGAATTGGCACTCAAAATCCCCCAGCATGAATGGAAACGGAAACTTGTTGTTTAGCAAAAGCCTTCATAATGCAGCTTCACCGTTTGCAGTCACATCTTCAAACCGGGTTATCTTTGCTGCATGGCTAGCTTCCATGTTGGCGTGGCAAGTGCTATCCGTTCCCTTGTTTGGGTTGTTGGCCTCAGCAGTTAGGCCATTGTTTTTCTCAATGAATTTAAAAGCCTAATCAATCAAAACACCATTACAGCCTTGCTTTTCACCCTTGATGTTGCAATCAACAAGTTCTTGCTCTAAGAGGGAGAACAATATACCAGTTATTAGCTGAGAGATTCCTTCCATCATGGCTGCCACTTCTGAAAGTGCAAAGAAAAACCTATATTTTGATTACAAATGAGGAGCTGAATGACTTGTATTCGTCTGAGTTTGCGTTATTGCCTGCTGAAGAGACTTGAAAGCTTTTTGGTAGCTGAAGAAACCCATAAACCAGAAATCAAAATCATCTACAGTAACTATTTCTATGTACTTCTCTGATGGCTTCTTCGCATTCTCACTCTGGTTGGCTGTCCTTATCTTTCTTAATGGGACAACTACCTGCATAGATTGATATTATTTAGAGATCAGAGATGCCAGAGAGGGAGGGGAAGGAGAGAGAGAAGTCATGTTATTTTGTTTGTTACCTTATAATGAATTCTGACCAATTTTCCTTCTGGAGAAGACAACTTAATTGATCTCTCACTGCAGAAGGCAAGCTTTTCAGTAGAGATAAAGAGGAGGCCTGCAATAGGACCAGCTGTGGTTGACAAATAACATTGACAAACTCTCAACAATCTTTCTCCTTCACTAACACTAAATAACTGCCTAAAAACTTTCTTCACCCCTCCTACTTGAAGGATCCTAGCCCCCAAGCTCAGCTTCCCTACAAGAGTTTCAGTGATCTTGGTCCCCAGCCTCACTGCAGTTACAAAAATTGAGATGAATTTAGCATCCTTCCAGCGTTGATTGAGAAGAAATTTGACGTTTCTTAATCACAAATCAAAATTTGAATCACTTACTATGCTCTCGGATTCCATGAGCAAATTTGTCAGCTTTTTTCCCAAGCTTGTTCATCCTTTTAAGCATCGAATCTATTTTATCTGAAAATAAGACTAGCTGGTTAGTAAAACAACCTTATGTCATTTATGGTTGAGAAAGAGAGGAAAGGAGGAAAAGAATGATATACTTTGCTTGCATGCGAGAGCTTTATTTGCAGGAGTTGGAATATAGCGCTGCTCAGCATTTTCAAGTAACAGTCTCGGCATCTTCTCAACTGCATACGATGCTGTTCTGGTTGGAATTCCAATAACTTGTTTCTGTGAAGTCTTCATAATTTATGCGCGGGGAAGATTTGATAACTTCTGGACTTAATGACTCGAACTGTCTTTTCGGTGCAGCTGCAAACTTCTGCAGAGTGCAGACTAGTACTGTATTTCGCTGTGAGATATGTAGAGGATGCTTAGATTGATCAAATCTAGCATTCCGCAAGTGTATATAAAGAGGTGTCAATAGTTGGTGAACCTTTTAACTTTTTGGTTGCATGACTCACCTATGGCTCATGATCGACAAGGACTATGGCATACAAATGGGGTCATATATATATATATTAAGGGAAGATGGAGAAATGATGGCATGTTCGATTGCTTTAAGAAAAGATATCCTGGGGTCCTAATTTTGATTTTCTGTCGAGTAACTATAAGAATATATTTTTGACTGTCAAATTTTAAATTTCCTGAAATCCATTTTTCAAGTATGCTAGCTAGCTGATCATGGATCAAGGCGTTTTCTTCTACAATAAACTGGGAATGGGATCATTCTGGTACAGTGTAAGACCCAAACTTTTAGCCCAAACCTAAATCCAAGTCAGTTCGAACCCAACCTGAGTTAATTTTGGTATTTAAGGAAGAGTTGTAAGAGAATTTTTTTTTTCTCTTCTAATTCCTATAGCCGCCGTGACCCTCCCTTCCTTAAACCTAAGATTTTAGTTTTTTATCTTGAGTTTTCGGTTCAAGAAAGGTGGAAGTAACAAGTAAGTGGTTCTTTTTCATATTACTTTGGATTATAGTTTGTTTATGGAATGATTAAAGAAGATATTAGGGTTTATAAGGATTGAAGGTTTATATTGTTAAGATTGATTTATGATTATTAAGGGTTTAAAGTTAGGTGATTAATTAGTATGTTGTTGAAAATAAGGATTTATGAGTTGATTTGTTTAAATTAATTTTTATGGGTTAAGAAATTCAATTTTACCTAAAATCTGGACAGAATGGTCTTGAGGTTGAAGATGACCAAATTTTATTTTGGTCCTTGATTTATGAAAATTACAATTTAGTCCCTAAACTTGGGGAAATTATAATTTGACCCCTAAATGTATTTTGAGATTCTGGACAGTGTTATTATGAGATTAAGGATGATGAATCTCAGTTTGATAATTGATTTGGAATATTTTCAGTTTGGTCTCTCAATTTTAGGAATTTACATTTTAGTCCCTGAACTTTATGAAAATTTCAATTCGGTCCCTGGTACGTTCTAGACAGAATTTAGGATGGTTTATGGGTGAATATTTAGTATGGTTATGTATTTCAAAATTGGTCCTCCAATTTTGGTAAAATTACGTTTTGGTCCCTGTTTTGGAAAATTATCGTTTTAGTCCATAAACTTAGGAGACTAAACCTGGTTTTATCTTATGCATTGGGATCTTTTTTTTTGAGTTTTTTTAGTATATTTCTTATATTGTTGTAGGTTCTCCTAATGATCCTCAATAGGATTTCGGGTCTTTCATCTAACATTCCTTTTAGTTCTATATTTTCCGGGTGAGTAGAATAATCTTTAATATGCATATAATATAAATAAATATGTATATTGATTATACGATGAGTACAACTAGTTAATTTCTTGAATACTTATATATTTTGCTTTATTTTCCGAGTACTAATTTATTCTTGAATTTGTACTCGCAATCTGTCGAACTAAATTCTATTTGATATGATATTTGTTTCTTTGATGATTCTGTGAATATCTATTATGCCTTGATATAGGACTTGTCAGTAACTCCATGCTAACAGAGAGTAGTTAGCCTATGTGCACATAGTATTCTGTATACCTAGCTGGTGAGAGAGGCATCAGCCTGTGGTGACTGATCATCCCACAGTGGTCACCTTCGGGTGTCATCTGGTCACCTTCGGGTGTCATTTGATCTCTAACATGTATTTCACTACGTTATGATAATATGTTAGTATGTGTGTGTGTGTGTGTATATATATATATATATATATATCAAGATAAATCATCTTGCAAACTATAAATATCTAAAATATCTAAAATGTATATTAAATATTATTCCCTCACTGAGTTGGTTGAACTCACCCCTCATTCTTAATATTATTTCAGGTTCTTAGTTTCTGATAGCAGTTGGACTTTGTAGAGTGTTCCTACTTCTTCAATTTTGGTCGGTATGCCTTGCTTGTTTTGCGAGACTTTCCTTTTAGTTTTGATTTGATGTCTTAGACGCTCCACTATTACCTTGTTTTAATTAAGTTTGGATTTTGATAATATAATGAGCATTATAGATTATTGTTTTTGTTTTAATCACTGATGAAGAGTTTTAAACTATCTTTTGGTTTCATCAGTTTTGAATAATATAATATTTCTGAAGATTATGAAATGCTGCGTATTTTTGAATAAATTGTTTTTTTGATATGTCCGTTTAAGGCTTAGCGTAGTTGGGGTGTCCTTTCAACACCGCTCCTGGTTTCTGGTCATGGACTTGGGATTCGGGTCATGACATACAATATCATTAAAAATGACAGAACTATTCACAGAACATGTAAATTAAATTCATGACTAAACTGGTTTCAGGGAGGTGAAAGGTCTCTTCCTGTTTTGCTTAAATAGTTTGCTTCCACAGAATATATTCCT
>Ga0325410_1001947_pt1 | contig 23086 bp, 17 predicted proteins | sample PopdelMetagenome_16_FD_206182 | JGI IMG/M metagenome (GOLD analysis project Ga0325410, IMG submission 206182) | Populus deltoides microbial communities from Bellville, Georgia, United States - Xylem-PdIQD-R3 | ecosystem: Host-associated > Plants > Phyllosphere > Stem > Wood/Secondary xylem...
ACGCTAATTAACTAAAAGAATATGAAGAAAACGCAACCAGCATCGATCATTAATTTCTACATCTATTAGAGATTTTAAAAGAAATCAACCATAGAATAGCAATGTCGAAATTAGAGACTTTAAATCCAGATGCTCTATTAGAATAGAGAAATATTGGTGGATGGAAAGGAAAAAAAAGAAAAAGAAGCAATAATGTATTTACACTAAATCCTTTCATTAACTAGGAGATTTTGGTGGTCGTTAATCACTATATCTCTTCAAATTGCTTCTAGCCACACATCCTTTCCTCTCTTCAAGTTGCTTCTAACCACATTCTTCCGAAATAGCTTTTTGGGTACATCACAAGAGAACATAAGAAAGTGTTCAGTCTTGATCACCACATACCACCTATTAGATCGATTGTTTTATTGGGTGCTCTATATATGACCTTGATTTTGTGAGGTGGAAATGATTAAAAAAACACCTCTGTTGCTTTTCCAGCCAAATAAAATTTCACAAAAACAACTAAACACAATAAATCTCAAGCAATAGGAGAGGTTAATGACGGTGGTAATGATGCATTGCCACCAGGAAACATGTAGTTCACGGCACACATCACAAGCGTGATATAGACCTACCACCGCGCAGTATATCGGTTAGAATCTGTCTAGCCAATCCTAAGATATTTCAGTGCTAGTTAATATAAAAAACGACTCCTCTTAATAAAACTAAAAAATTGCAATAGAGGACAGAAAACACACAGACACACGCTATAGAATAATCGATCTCATTCTTATGCTTGCCTTTTCTCAACAGTTTTTCTACAACAAGTATAACCTTCTTTAATCATACAATCTTAGATACAAAAGTACTTCAACTTTACTAACAACCAATATCAATTGTCAATTTAGAGTCAATACAAGAAAGAAAAATCGATGCATGGATTTTGTAGTCTAGCCCGCTGGATGCTTTGTGCATATTAAGAATCCATCCTCCATTGTTTTCTTTTAATTAGAAAAAAATTCATGATGCAAATATTTTTTTAAAAAGTTGTCTTTAGGTTGATTTTTCATCTGATAGATTAAATATATAAATATTTCGTTTGTTGTCTAATCTTAATTTTGTAGTATGCTAATAATATTTAGTGTGTATTTCATTTCGTGGTAGTTTTTATAGTTATTGTTTTAAAAAATATATTTAGTTAAAACTACTGTGAGAAAAATTTTTGTTTGAAAAGTAAATGAAAAACAAGATTTCATGAATAAAAAAACATATTATTTTAGGTTTTACAAATCAACATTTAAAATGCAATTATATGTGATCAGTTCCAAGCAAAAAAACAAATTATTTAGCTAATTAAAAAGTTTTTTTTTCCTGTGATTTGATAAAGAACAAAAATTATGATCCGTGGATGCTAAGGAGTACTTTTGCTGGCCATTGTCCGTGGATGCTAAAGAAAAAGGAAGCTTGATTAATTATTTGGGGACTTCATGAGCTGACCTTGGAGTGGTTTTATAATATGTGCAGTTAGATATCCAATTTGTTGCACCGATTTAAATATGGCATATCACTAAATGTAGGGTGCTAGAACTATTTCTCCCACTGATGTTTGATTTTTGGATAAGAGTATATTTTAGAAGCATGCTATTGATGTACGCGTGCTCACTCTCACACACGCCAAGATTGGAAAGAATGGAAAAGGTAATAGATATTCATGCAAGCACGGTATATTGAAGCATGTTAAGCTTATATATCAATTCAAGGCAGGTAATGTGTACCGTTCTCAACCTGATCATCGCATTCCAGGAGGCACAATGTCCCCAAGCAGTCCATCTGTTGCAAGTTGGGGAGTTGGTGTTGACGACACTGTACTGCATTCTCTTGCTTCAACCGGTAATGGCCGTGACTGCACCACAGTACTCGGAGGATTTTCTCGGGGTAATTGCATTCCAGGGTAAATAAATTGCGACATTGGAGGAGTCATGTGACTAGAAAATGTAGCTTGATGACAAATGATTCCTCCTCGAGGAAAACCAACAGTATGGTGACAGTGCTGGCCTTCATATGTGGTAATCACAATGGTGGGATCTTCAGACGACCGTTCAACCCTTTTCTTCACAGTGCATTTGCTATTTGTGCAGCGATAGTAGCTCCTGGGGCATATTGATGAGTGAGATGGAGCAAAGCAAGAGATTAAGCTTTTAATAGAGAACATCAATTACGCATCAGAAGTACCAAAAAAAAACTTTAAAACATAAAGATAACTGTATTTGGAAATGGACAGTAAATTAATAAGAAAGGAATAGTTACAGACCTAGGAAATGGACTATTTTTAACTGCCTTCTGTCCATATTTCCGCCATCTGTATCCATCTTCAAGATGATCAACTTCGCTTTTGGTCATAAATGCAAAACGTGGCTGCCGGATCCTTTTCTGACCCTTCTTTTTAACCGTACTCCTACAAAATATTTCACCTACAATTATCAAAATAAACACAAAATCCTGAATTTTTTTTTTTAAAGATGAAGTAAATGCATGTCTTAATTCATGATTGACAGCAAACATATTAATCAGACACTTTAAATTATCTTTCAGTTATATTAGTTTTTCTCTCTGGAAATTAATAGCCCACTGATTAGCCACAATAAGATCAATTCAGTCTAAATACTTGTAAAAATCAATAGCGCTACACAGAAAATTAACTTGAAAAAGAAAATCTCAAGCCCTCTAGCATAAGTGATATAAGATTTCATATGAAATATATGTTGTTTATTTATAATATGCAGCAATATTGTAATTTCAGTTTTTTCAGCACATTAATGACTGACCAATATTACTAGCTGGAGAATGATAGAAGAGTTAGGTGTGCAGAATAATCGATCGTATATGGTTTAGGATCATGCATGACGAATACAATTATGATAAAATAAGAAAAAAAATTCAAGTCATGAACTCCATCCACTATATGCATTAGAGTATCAGTAAAGAATGAGAAACGTCAACATAGTAGCTTGAAAATAACAAAGCAAAAACGAAGCATCAATATATACTAATTCATCAGGAGAGCAAATGCGTAATGCAACTTGGCAGACACGTTTCGCATTCGAAATGATTATAATCTACACCTCCACTATCTTAAGGGGGATGAATATAGAGCATAAAACAAGCAGCAGATCGACGATTTCTGTTTTGGAAAAAGTTGAATAAAATAAATTTAGAGAATCTCTATCTAACTTGTTTCAAACAAAAAGTAATGACCAAGTAAATCAACAGAAGCAACCTTTTCCCTATATTCTCTATCTCTTTGATAGTGTTTTACGTTAACAAGAAAGATAATCCCTATATATAAATGCTGAAAAAATTATTCTTCAAATGTACGTGCAGTGTTAAAAGTTAGAGAGCACGGCATTCCCGCCGCAATAGCGGCGGTGTTCATGGCTTCTCTCACTTGTGCTTCTCATTTGAACTTTATTCCATTTAATTACCTCATCTAACCCCACACTTCTCTCAAATTACGAAACTGCCTCATAACTACTCGCATGAACTAAATCACATCTCCTTTTTTATTTTGACAGTTTCTATACCGTACGAACGCGCAAATCGCGCACACACACTCTTGCAAGCAAAAAAAATAAAGTTTGCAACTAGGAGGACAATTCGATTCTTTTTCTGATTTTATCCCTCACTATTTTAGGTGCAAAATCTATCTATCGTTTCTCCCCTTGAAGTTCGAGTTATTTACACTATTAACCAAGATTTTCATGGCTATTAGATATCCAAACAATTGAACTCACGGTATCTCAGGCGGTTTCCCGCCGGAGTCCGTAGACTTCTCGGGTGGATCCTCGCTGGAGCTCGATGATACTGATGGATAGTTCGTAGTCGAAACGTCACAACTGCCTCTACCACTAGACCTTGCCGGACCAGCTGCTGATGATCGCTGAATCTCTAGGTTTCCTGCCGAATCGGACCTCTCTTCTGCTTCTATCCGATCGAGGTCCTTAATCCGGGATGGTTCGTCCGATTGAAGATTCCATCCGAATTCGCTGAGTATGGAGTTCTCTCGATCGTTGGAGAAGAAATAATTGACACTATCTGAGTCATGACCGAGTGTCCAGCTTGACTCGCTGGTGAACTCGGTCCCTGGATCAAGATTATCTCTATCGTCCATTGAATGATCTGCAGAGATCTATTGAAAAAAGAAATGAATTCTGGAAGAGAATTGAAGAGTTGATTCAAGTGATAAAAAGGAGAGAGTGAAAAGGCTAAAAAGATAGGAGGAAAAGGAGGGAGAGCGAGTGAGGCTTTTAGAGAGGGAGAGAGAATTAGGGTTTTGGGGGGAAGTGTGATAAGAAAGGAAGTTCGTTGTGTTGGGAAAGACGCGTAGTTTTTGAACTCTCTTTTAAGGGTTCGAAGAAAGAAAACTTTCTGTCCCGTCAAAATATATAAATCTTTTTTTTTTCACCGAAAAGATTCAAAGAGGGAGATAAGATAAAGAGATGGGAAAATTAGGAGGGGCGTCAGCAGCGAAAATACTACGGGAGGGCGCTATTAGGGGAGGTGGGTCCCTCACGCGCATGAATAAATAGTACTGGTACTCCATCGTAGTAGCAGTACAGGATTGATCAGCTACTTTCCGACAAGAGTGCAGCGCCCTGTTTTTTAGCTTTCCTCTCTTCGTGACGATGGGTGCTGGTTCATTGCGTTGGTATCTCTTTCACTCCCTCCTTGTCTCCTAATTCGATGAAGCTTTAACAACATTTGTATTTTGTTGTTTTAAGATCTGCCTAATCCCACAGCGTGTATATATATGCACATGGAATGGAACAGCTTGCCTATTTGCTAGCTAGTTTTTTGAACTTGTTTAATTAATTAATTTCACCTTTTTTCTCCTTTCCCTAATTTGTCTCAGGGTAATTTGACTGTGAGAGGGAAAGAAAGAGGGGGCTCCCTTGACGATCGAGTTTGGTACGTTGTGGTGGGTTCTCTCTAATGCTCTGACTAACTGAACAGACAAAGAAATTAGTGGTAGGTTCTAATTAAAAGATGATATTATTGCGCTAAGATAACTTGTTCGGTTTATAGGAATCGCATTGGCCTTTGTAGTTTTATTTAAAGGAATCTAAAGCCTTGAGAAGGAAGAAAAGTGGAAAACAACGCATATTTGACCGACTCCACTATGAAACTTGGCCAAAAAATAAAAATAAAATTCGAAGATAATGTTTCTGGGCTGGACCAGCTTGTTTCATAAGAACCACATCATTTTATTCGAGTTAGGAAATTAGGAACCAGCCATAAATACTAAATTTCATAAATCATTGACATAAATATACATATACTAGTAGTGAGACTTTTCATGATTCGTGAGAGTTGTTCAGACAAGAGCTTTCTTTATCCATGAAAAAAGTGGTCTAGGAAGTTCTGTATACTACACCTTACCGTACGCTGCGTAATTTTCCATTAACATAATCTGATCATGAAACTCTCTACTCATGTCTCTCTTGTACAAGGAACTTTGAATATTTGAGGTCTTCCTAACGATATATATACACACAGTGAAAAAAATCCAGACAAGCTAAGTTTGATCTTAACCGTCAATTTAATCAGGTTTCAATGCTTAAATTTTGAGGGAAAGAGAGAAAAAAAAGGTTAGGACGTTTTGAGAGGAGAGTTTCAACCAAATTAACCTAAATAGGAAAGAAGACGAAAGAAACTAAGATAACAATCTACATATATAGTTCAAGCAAGGGAATGGCCATGGAACAAAAATGCTTAAACATTATATATCAATGTCATTGATTATCTGTTTTTTTTTTTTCAAAAAAAGATCCTCTAGTGTGAAAAAAAAGTCGGACATTTCAATAATTTGATTTTTAGTCCTTGGCCCACCAATACAACGATTGATGTTGATAACAAAACTAAGTTTTGGGATTCATTAATTTGAGCTTATTAAATAATGCGCAATATCTTTTAAATACATAAAACGAAAAATAGTTGCTCGGATTTTGTCAGATAATGATCAGTTATGATGACAATGATCATTTCACGCTTGGTTGTGACCTTGAAATGGATAGCCCTATCTTAGCCCTCTTGAAAGCATTTGACAATGGGGTTGTTCCTTTAAAATTAAAGGCTGCGTCCCAATAATGAATATTGTTGATTGTAAGTGCCATAGTTGCCTAAACCTCAGGAAAATTTCAAGTAACAATTTGCTAACTAAGCCTCTTTTAGTTGGACTCCCTTCAAGTTAAAATGCTATATTCTTTTAATTTTAGCTTTTTAAATTAAGATTTTAATTACAAAATTCTCCCTTAAGTATTTGACAGAAACCTCATAGATATAACAAAACTTTCCTTCTAAATCCAAAATGCCTTGATATTTAAAAAACGTTAAGGGAATTTCGACTACAATGGGGGAATTTGTAATATTTTTAAACTTTTGGGATCGTTATTATAATTTCATGGTATCTCATAAGGGTTATTATAATATATTCTAAATTTAATTGAAGAGGGCTATGAATTTATTAGTAATTTTATTGGTTGCATGGATTGTGGTCCCCTTAATTAATTATTCGTAAAATTGAAATATACAAACACGGGAGATTTCGAGGGTTTTTCATCCTGTTCTTGTCAAAAAAAAAAAACCCATGAGTTACGATTGAGTATTCTGGACTTCGGAGAGGATAATTTACGTTGTTATCAAATAAAAAATTCAATATATGGAGCTCTTAGAGTCGGATGTTTATATAATTTGCGATGAGAGAAGGATAGAAGGAAGGTCTTCTGAATTATGGTATTGCAAGGAAGGTTATCTTTATCATTTGATTTAATTATGCCTGGTTTGTTTTTGAGTTTGAAAAGTTTTTTTTTTAATTTAATTTTTTTTTAATTTTTTTTAAAATTAATAATTAATAATAATTTTAAAAAATATTTTAAAAATCAATCCCATCAACACTTCAAAACAGATCATCAGTGTTCGACAGGCATGGTGGAATTTTAAAAGGTTTATATTAAATCCTTCATCTAAACCAAGCAATCATACTAAGGAATATTTAATAGCATCACTTCTTCCAAGGCAAATAAATCAATATTCTGTAAATCTCTATCATTTATTATATTTTTATTTTATTGTCAAATTAATCTCCAGAAGGACTAATTCCTAATTATTAAGCAAACTATCTTCTCTGAAGGCGCTTTCACATGACGATAACATGAATTGACTCTTTGTTGTATATGTTCAGTAAATACTTCGCATGCCCGACTTGTCTTCACTATAGAAGCAAGTTAATAATTATATTAATTTATTTCCAAGAAAAGTGACAGTACACCTTGCTCTTAAATATCGTGAATTAATTGATTATTTCCAACGAATAATAAATTTTGTTAATTCAAGTAACAACTTTCAACAGAAAAGGAGTGGATAGACATATAATATATAGACCATGTTAATTAACTTCGTGGTTGAAATTATGGTAATTGTTATTTTTTTAAGTATTTTTTACTAGAAAATATATAAAATAATATTTTTATTATTTTTTAAAATTATTTTTAACACCATATATTAAAAAAACGATTTAAAAACATAAATAAATTAAAAAAATTTCAAACTCTTTGAAAACAGTGATAACAAACACCAGTCAAGACTCAAGACAAACCCTAAAATTTTGTTACACGGACATTTGGAGAGGAGGGATCGAGTTTCCGGCATATTTAGCTCGCCAAGCCGATTAGAAAAGAGAGAGAAGGGAAAATGCAGCGGAGGCCAGATGTAGATATTAAGGTAATGTACGTGGGAGAAGTTGTTTTATGTGGTTGTGATGCGTAATTGGCCTTCTCTTTAATTAGGTTAAAAGAAACGCCAAACTATTTTAAGAGAGTCGACAGCGAGTAGCTAGGGGTGGGGGCGGATATGGGAATCTGTTTTGTTAATAAGCTAACTTGATCTTTAAGCAATCCCCGTCACTTTCACCGAACTTCATGAAAGATCGATCTCTTTCATTTCTAATTACTTAATTAGTTGCGAATGCGCGATGCATCTTTGGCATTTTACACGATAGCAAAATCGCTCCACCGATCACCAGCTGATCAATCATGCATCTAAAGCTGTAGAATCTCCACGCTGATCATGCCCCCCAGATGTGGGGCCTGTTAGTGTGTATTAACGTGTAAGAATCATGAAAAGGCCAGCATATATGGTCATTTCATGGGATCTTCTAACCTTAATGCCCTGCCATTCCACCGGAAAATATATTCAGCCTCCTTTTTGGTTGGACATGCATATCTGTCTATCTATACACTTAGCAGGTATTTATATGCACGCGCGCATAGCCTAGCTATTTTTGATATCTTAATTAGCTAATTAGATTAATAATCCGGAGGCATAATTAATTGGAGGGGTTAATTAGATGGCCCTCCTGCACACACACAGACTGTAAAAAAAAAAAAACAAAAAAAATTTCGATTATTCCAATAACGAAGCTTTTGTGTTAGGAATCTAGCAACAAGGCCAATAACCTGAGTCGAGCGGCGTCGATCTTGAATAATATAACAATTTTTAAATTTATATATAGTTTTGATTTATTTTGCCACCGTCAGCTTAATTTGTAAACTAATAAATCACTTTCTCTGTGTGTGTGTGTGTGAAAGTAACAGAGCATTAACAACAAATCAACGGTACTAATTGAAATTTAGAACACCCGCATGAATCTTGAAAGGTCGTTTCAATTCGTTCCGGTTTCGTCTTCAGCATACAGTCTGGACCCTCAGCGAGCGCCACATGTTTTGGTTCCACCGATTCTATTATTATTTTTTTATTACACACACGCGCTATACTATATGATATTAAAAACATGACGTTGTCACAATCATATCTCATCAATCATTTAATAATTGAAAACAACATACCCAACACTGTGTATATAATTTTTTTAAGATTGGTTCCGAATACGGGTAGCCACCCCCCACCTCAATTACCATTAAGGAAGCGGCTTAAGCTAATTGCAGCTTCCTCGGTGTGTCCCAATCAAGGAATTTGAATATCATTATTAATTTTGTACTCAAATTATTATTTTATATCAATCTATCAGAATATTTGATACAAAACATTAAATTACGTCATTCTTTAAAGAAAAATAGTATAATTTGGGTAAAAGCAAGGATGAAGAACATAGATATGTCACCAATTATAGGGTATAATAAGTGAAATAAAACATTTGAATGCTCTTTTATTGGTCGTTTATAATTTGTTGCTGTGTTAAAGACTTGTAAAATAAAACAAATCAAGGGGGCCGAACAGATTTCTTTGTGCAGTATGCCTGAGGTTAATTTCTTCCGGATGATGGTAAATTGAACATTGATGCCATTAATTATACATGTGCTTTGTCAATTGCATGACGGTGTTTGGATTTCATTCGACTAAAAATCCCATGAGGACAAAATTAAGCCCGGTTTTACAAAGCTCAGACTCTGGGGAAAGAATCCAAACTTGTTTTTAATTATTCGTAGAAAAGTCCACAAAACTTAAGTTATACAGTGCATGTTTACAAAAATTATTTTTAATTAAAAATATATTAAAATAATATTTTTATTTTTTTAATTTTTAACATTGGTATACAAATATAAAAGGACACTTAAAAATATTAATTTGATGTTTTTTTTAATTAATAAACAACTTGAAAAATAGATTGAACTATGAAAACAATTTCTCTCTAAGGGGTAGTAAAGTCTTTTCCTTAATTTCCTAAACACTTCCATTCTAAACATGAATGGGATTTGATTCCATGGACAGGTTACATGGTAATAACCACGTGAAGATTTATGATATATAATACATTATTTACTACTACTTGTTTCATGCATTATTTAATAAAAACCGACCATGCATGCAGTACTTTTTTCCTTTGCCTGATCTCTTGTAACTATGCAAAATCTATTTAATTTTACATCACATACAAGACAAACACAGACTCTTTAATATTTTTTTAAATAATTACATGGACACGAATCTAAAGTGTGTATGGAGCGACAAACATGTATACAAAGAAGCATGTACGGTAAACTATTACACCACTTGCTAAATGAACGAAAATGAAGAGAAAGAAAGTGACAATTTATTATTATTATTATTTTATTTTTTTATAATCTAGGGTGTCCAGGCCAGCTTACACACACCACGACTAATTTTCGAATCTACTAAATACCCTATAAGCCTAGCAGATATATAAAGCACCGCGTGTGGGGGTGACAATTATGCATATAAAAATTCAAACTTGAATGCTAAAAAAAAAAAGTCTCTGCCATGATCGCTAACCACTGCCCCAAGTACAACAATATAATTTATTGATGATATTGATGCATGTTCTCTTCGTACCTAGAGATATTTTTGAGTCCACTGCTTTCCTAATTAAACACTCCTACTTATTTAATTACATGCTTTCTGCTAATTTATATACTAAGTTGTTTAATTAGCCCTCTCTATAAATGGATCCTTTGTGATTTTTTTTCCTGAACGATCTTCCTTCGTTATACTTTGTAGCAGGGGCTTATTCTTACTCTCTCTTTTTTTTAGTGAGTTTTATAATTCCTAAAAAAAAAATGATGGTAGAAAAGGTGCAAGAGACCGTGCTTTTGTCCCGTTTGAAAAAAAATAAATAGTAGAATAAGGAAAAAAGTAACAAGAAAATGGAAATTGAGGCGCGGTGGTTCTCGACAAGTCTCACTTTGGGCCCAACTAAGCCTGTGCCAATTAGGCCCGTTAATGAAAGGAATCGCAGGCAAGACCATGTAGGCAAGCGCATATTCGAATATGGTGGTGGCCTCTGGTTTTCCAGAGTGTTCGGTTCATCACTTCCATTGAATTGATTACGGGAAAGACAAACTTTAATCCTGCAATCAATAGATTAATGCTTTCCCTGTATGTTCCTATTTCTATATATCTATACATTTCAAATCACTTAAACAGCAACATATTACATGTATAGCTGTAACTAATCGGGACGAGATTAAGATCGAACGGTCGTGAACTTCCCGCCGACACCGACTAAACAGTCAGCAGAAATAAGATGGAAGATATGGGCCCTGCGAAATTATGGCACAAGCAGAAGCATTGAATCTTTGATGAAATTCTCATCAAAAAATATTTATCTTGCTAGTACATGAAATATCATCATTACAGTTAGTGGTGTGAGGACATGATTCTTGGACAACCCTCTGATGTAGAGAGCTATAGACCTGGCAAGACGAAAGTGACGTTTGCTATAACAACACAAAGGTTTTTGTTTGGCCGAATCTCAACCACTCGCACTAGCATGAATGATAGAAGGATCATGGGCTAAAGCATCCTTGAAACTACGGAAATTGGAGGTTAGCTATCTTCTTTTTTGCCTGGTTTCACACATGATAAAAGTGGTATTCTCAGATTAATCTTTATGTACTAAAAATGAAGCCATCACGAGGTCAAATCCCTTCGATCGGGATGTATTTAAGCATGCATAAGAATTTTACTTTTATTGTCTGAGTCTATACGCATGATGATTAGGCAAATTAAGTTAATGTCGAGAAGCTGGAAAGCAGGAAACTTTCTATAATGTTCTGTAGCTAGGGACAAATATTGCATACTCAGTGGTTCAAAAAGAGTTTCAAGCATTTTATTTGCAAAATATCGAGATTGAGCTAGCAGCTCGAGGTATCTATAAGCTTCGCAGCTGAATTAATAAACAACATAGGGAAATTTAAGACTCTCCGATCTCTCTATTCCTCGAGATAAGAATGCAATGGCTAGAGAGGTGAAAAAGGCGAACTTGGGGAGGTGCCTTCTTTGGCGACCTAGCCACCTACCATTCATATATATAGTTGAAAAGGCTAGTTGGAGTTATCTTGTGTTGGGATTAATCAGGAATCGCGTTTGCATAAAAGTGGTTTATAGAATACCTACCTACCCACCTACCTTGCTACAAGCCCACAACCTGGATGGTTGGTTAGTTTTTAAACGCAACCTGCAGTTACTAGGCTAATTATGAATATTCTCATGCAAGTCTCTTCAAAGCTGCTGTGTTCTGTCACCCTTCAATTTACCATGACTTCCCCTTCGTTGGACCGTAACAAGATGGCAATGTTTGTTTTTCACGTTTCAAAATTATTTTTAAAAAAATTTAAACTTTATTTTTATATTAAATTAATATTTTTATATTATTAATGGGGCAATATATTAATGGGGCAATTAATATATTAATGGGGCAATTAATAATGGGGCCACGCCTAACTTGACGAGAGATAAGGTCTCTAACATCAAGCAAGCAAGCAAGCAAGCAAGCAATTAAACCAAGAAATCCCTTTTCTATCTCTCAGAAAGCGGTGTTTGTTGGTCGAAACTCTTTTGCGATCTCATGATATAGCTTCCTCTTGCCCGTAGAGGTCAGTTATAGAGATTCATGTCAATGGGTGGCCTTGTGAATGAGAAGGAAAGCTTGAAAGTAACTTTTGGAAAGTGAGTTATTCTGAAGTAATTAATTAGTTGTCCTTGGGATATTGTCAGGCTATTTTCAATACACTTCAAACAGGGCCCCGCGATTCTTTTCTCTGTTTTTTTTTCCCGGTTAGGAACTCAGGAAATACTTTTGGAGGAGATTCCATCAATTTTTTTGCAGTACAAATGCTCCACTTATTATAGGAATTGTTTTTTTTTTGAAAAAATCAAAATTATTTGGAGAACCTGGTACACATATTTTTGTTTGTGTAAAGAAAACTAGTTACACTAACTGAATTATTGCACTGATCAAGTCGGTGAGATCTGTAATACCAACTAATTAAACTGGTTTCATATATATGTTGGGTGTGATTTCGTTTGCTTAAAATTTTAAAAAATTTTATTGAAAATTATTTTTTTAGTTTTTTTAAATTATTTTGACATGAAGATGTAAAAAATAAAATTTAAAAATATTTAAAAATATATTATTTTAATATTTTTATAAATGAAAAAATATTTTGAAATGCAATATCCCAAACAAGTACATAAATTATGTAGGTTCATTTTGTTATACATAAAAAATAATTTGGTTAACTAACTCTAAGTATGAGAAAAATAAGTAATAGTCTAGATTACTATTATTTAACCATAATTTCTTTACATCGGTTAAATAAAAAAAGTTACTATTAAACCTTTTAACAAGGTGATTAACAAAACAATTAACTGTTTATATAAATAATAAATTAGATTAAAATATTTTTTAAAAATATTTTATAGCATCCTTGTTTCTACAATGTCAAAAAAAATAAATTTAAATATTAATTTTTCACCTTCAAAATAATTTTGTTACATGCCACAGCCAGGCGCGGAAATAACCTATGTGTCGGAGAGTGGTACTATTGGCATGCCATTATTACATTTAATTCCAAAATCACACGTCACCCTAAAACTAACAAGAATGACTTGATTTATTTACGATGATACCATCACCTTCAACCTTACAATCATTACTAGCGTCTCCAATAATGGCAGATGCTAGAGCACAATTCTGGAAACAAGCATCATATCTGAGATTGCTGCCTGCTTCTTTTTCTAAAAGCACTTGCTTCATTTGTATCTCTTCTTCCCTACGTTTCTAGGAAGGCAACAAATTAATGAAGGAGGCATACCAAACCCCAAAAACTCCATCGTCCTCCCAGGGGCAACCATCCAATCCAATCCCTGATTGTGCAGTTTGGGGTGTTGTCTGATATTTTGTTAATTTACGATAATTCCATCAATCCCAACCATGTCCTGTAGTTATTGAGCAGTTCATTCGTTTTGAAGAGTAACATGAACGCTAGAGAAGACACGAGAAGCCGTTGTTGTTGCTAATTGTCATTGGTTGCCGTGCTGTATCAAAATAATTTTTTTTAGTTTTTAAAATTTATTTTTAACCTCATGGGCTTCTGCTGCTGGCTGCTGCTACCGTTTCCTGTCCTGATTTGGATCGAGTGGTATTTCTTCAAGGCAATTCTGCTCTGTATCAATATTGTTTGCATAAAGAACCAGAAAAGGCAGTGATCAAGAAGACTCGTTAGCCAGATGTTTATTTAATTTGATGGACATCAAGATAGAGGATTGTAGTCGTCCACGTACCCAGAATTGCAAGGATAATTTTTGTAGTAAAACCTTTGTAAGAGATCTTTTCTATTGCAATCTTCACTGTCTAGATTTTGGAAGATCGACCTCCATGCATATGTCTCTCGCATGTTCATGAATCGTATGTAATAACAGTACATCAAATTTGGGATTTACACCAATATAGTTCCCACCCCCCGCCCTCCAGATATAATCAATTCAAGGCAATAGAACAGGTTGGATCCTCCATATGTCTCTTGCATATTCGTGAATCGTTCTGTCACTGCTGAACTTGTATGAGCCAGCCGTATTCAAAATCGACATTTTTGTCCATCTCTGCCCCAGTTATCATTGAGTTTATCAGCACACATCTAGCACTGTAATCAATCCACTAGGCATGCTTCTATACAATAATTCCATACATCTATAAATATAAACTTCAGGCATAAATGTAAAAATGATTTTACCTGTGGAACAAATTACCTCCAGCCACATATTTTACAGGGTTGAATTTGCAAGGGAGCACATGCATGCAGGATATTCATGGACATTGTACATGTATGTTTCATTGAAGTTCAAAGATGATTAGTCATATAGATTTCACTCTTCAGATTTCTAAGTTATTTGAACACTGATCTATCAGCGCAGGGACAAAGAAAAGGTGTATGCTATGTGTGCAATATGTGCGTGCGTGCGCGCGTGTCTAGCAAATACTACTTACTTTCTGATCTTTATATGCCTCGTCAACCCTCTCCTGGCACTCTACATAACTAGGGAAATCCTTGCCAACAAGGAAATAATCAGCTCGGCCATAACCTTCATTTCCTTCCAAGGATCCCATGAGTTCTTCATAGTTGTAATGGCCAAAAACACCATTTCTGACAAACGCCTTTACTTCTTCGAACCTCGGATCAGGGATAAACTGCAAACAAGATGAGATAGATAAAGTGACTTGGGTAATGATAGACTAGCTTTATTTTTTTTGGCCTCAGTTTACTCTAAAACAGGGAGTTGGTAGCGGAGTTTTGGTCAAATGTCATGAGAAGTTCTGGAAATCAGATGAGAATGTTTGGGAAAGTAAAAAAAGAGTGTAGTCTTGTACAGCAGGCCTACTTTTCCCTCAGCCCTTTCCTTTCTTAGGCCTGCAATTTCGTGTGCCTCTGCACCAAAGAGGAAAAAATTATCTTCGCCAACCTCTTGCCTTATTTCAACATTAGCTCCATCTAAGGTGCCAATAAGAATGCAGCCATTCATTGCAAACTTCATATTGCTGGTTCCACTGGCCTCCATTCCAGCCGTGCTGAGCAATCAAATAATAAGATACATTTGAATCAACAACTAAAATCTTGAATTAATAATGGAGCCAACATCCTGGAGAACTACTAACAATAATTAGCAATCTTGATGTAATTTGGGTGGCAGTTTTTGCAGTAATTCACATGCTTCTTTTGTCAGATTTGCGGTAGAAGGTGCCAAGGATATTGAACACATCTTATTCATCTGAATTGTAAGGAAGAAAAGAAAGGAAACCCTGTAATTCTGAAGTAACATGAATACCTGATGTGCTGCGAAAGCTCGCTTCCTGGAATCAGTACCTCTGCCACACTGACATTGTAATCAGGTACAAAGACAACCTGAAATAAGGGTGATAAACAAGAACGCAAATATGAGAAGAAGCCCACGATTTTCAGACATCAGCATTTGAACATAATTGATGAGTATCGATGATCACTTAGCGAAGCTATACCTTCAAAAGGTCGCCTATGTCTGCATCATGATTAACAGTAGTTCCCACATCTGTGATAAATTTCACAATCCTCTTGGCTTGGACATATGTAGCAAATGCTTTGCCTCCAAATATACATACCCTAGGAACATACCTCGCCTTTCTTTCCTCAGGACTCATTTCTTTCATTTTCTTATAGCGATACACAATTCCCATTATATTCAGTAACTGCCGCTTGTATTCGTGGATGCGCTTTACCTGAGAATTAGAATATTATTATATTACTTATAGACTCGAGATACTTTTCATTTGTAAATAAAATAAAGACTAAGAAGTTATCCTTTAAGATGTATTTTATTTTTTGCTCAACAAAAGTGAGACCAGTACAATTCAAGAAATGATTGTCACCCTTGATCATCATCATCACCAACTATTCAATTTAAAGTGTCAATGTTTTACTCGGAGCTTTTTAGTACCAGAAACCAGATATCAAGCACCAGGACTAAAGACCGAAATGACTTCTATAGAGTTGTATGATCAGATAAAACAGAAACAGATGAAGGTAAGGGCAGGCAGGAAATAACCTGTACATCAAACATTGCGTCAGGATTGACAATATATCCAGTCTTTTCTTTGAGGAAATCGGCAACCTTGATCTTGTTTCTTTTTTTGGCTTCCCTCCACTCAGATTGGAGGTCCTCATTATCAGAAAACTGCGAAAAACTTGCATTTGTCTGTCAAAATCTAATATGTATGAAGCTGATGAGGTCAAATTTACTGTTGTCCTGAAATAAAAAAAGGAAGGACTCGCACACATGCAAGAGTGGCACATCAAAATATGGGCGTCAGAAAACATTTCGAGTGAAGTTCCAATTGAAATGTCACCAGACATCTAAGTTGAGCACAGGGCAACCAGTAGGTTGTAATGTAACAAATAACAATTTACCTCTGCAAGTGTCGACAGTTTCTCAGTGTTTAAGACCCAATCATCTGTTCCAGTCCACTTGGTTATGATTTTACTGAGATCTGGATTGCAAAAACGAATCCATCTTCTTGGTGTCACCCCATTTGTTTTATTCTGAAATTTCTCAGGCCACAACTGCCAAAAAGTAATGGATACTGAAATTACTTTTATCCTGAAGAAAATTCAATGCACAGTAGTCCTGAAGAAATACAAGATCTCATAATTTACTTTTATCCTCAAGAATATTCATGCAATTTCATGATCAGAAAGTGATATGAGAAGCAGAACAGAATACTAATTTACTTGCCTTATAGAACTCATTAAATACTTCATTTTTTACTATTTCACTGTGAATCTCAGCAACTCCATTTACAGCATGCCCACCGACAACACATAGATTAGCCATGCGGACCATCTTTGGCAGATTTGGATCTGGATCAAATGTCACCACATCTTTCGCATCAGTGTCCTGTTCTTCAGACTGTTCTTCATCAGTAGATTCAGTTTCTGCATCTGAGACTTTAACTTCCTTAATGGAGTCAACAGAAGAACTTTCTTCTTGTTTAACTAACAGTTCTAGAACTGAGTCAGGCAACTCAATATTATCAAGAATTCTCATTTGCTTTAGCTTATGCTGTAACAAGTCGAGATCCTCTGTGCCATACTCCGCAATTATGGTATGAATCAGCTGGATAACAGAAGGAATAGATGACAAGTGACAACAGAATTGAAGAGAAAAAAGTCTAACTAATCGATGTCTGTAAAAATCATCCCACCTCTTTTATCTTATCTCTTCATCAATCATCCTAATCTTACCTCTTCATCAATCATCCTAATGATCTCAACATGTCGTGGCAGAAGTTTCTGCAAAAGGTCTAAGCTCCATTTCTCCAGAGCCTCAGGCAAAACTGTGTGATTTGTGTATGCAACAGTTCTGCATAAATCACAGAATCCTGGGGATTGTTAGCAACCACAACTAGAAGCCAACATATAGCCAATCGATGTGTAACAAAATTATTATACTGGAACGGTGATCTTTGTATGGATCAACTATAAATTAATTCAAGTGCAAGCAGATGTGCAGCAGACACACATTCATACGTTGTGGAACAAGCATAGTTTAATTACTGCCCTACTGGTTGCCACAGAAGTGCAAAGCCCATGTAGAGAAGTACCTCTGAGTAATATACCATGATTCCTTCCAGCTCAAACCCTTCAAATCTATCAAAATTCTTATCAGCTCCGGAATGCAAAGTGTTGGATGAGTGTCATTCATTTGGACTGCAACCTTATCTGGAAAATTTTCCCAATTTACAGGCTTCCCTGATCTCCTTTCAAAGTGAGCAAAGATATCTTGGAGAGATGCAGAGCATAGTGTATATTGTTGCTTCAACCGTAGAATCTTGCCCTCAGTTGATTCATCTCCAGGGTATAATATGTAGCAAATCTGATCACAATAAACCATCAGCTTTGGTTTTAGAAACACTAATAAACCGTTTCTAATCCCTATAGATATGTACTGAGGTGCTGTCAACAAATCTGGACAGAAACAGACTTTCATATAATTTGCCATATAGTGCCCAAGTGGATCTTAAAATTTCAGTGTCTTAGTTTGTTGATCATAAACAGATTCATGAAATTAACTGCTATATGATTGTTACTTCACAGACCTTTTCAGCATTCTTTAGAGCTGCACACGCCTTGGCATGATCTCCAGCATTATAAGCACGTAAATCAAATTCATTCGGTGCAACTTTAGTGGACCACAATCTAAGGTTTATTGTGGTTTTAGATTTATATCCAGGAATTGGGACATCATACGCAACAGCTGTGATGTTTTCTCCTCCAATCCATTCTTTACTTCCATCAGGCTTGGAAATAACTTCTCCATAGAATTTAACAGAATAGGAGACATCATTTCTTACAATTTCCCATGGATTGCCCATCTGCCAAGAGATGCTTCAATTATTAAACAAATAGAGGAACATATAAATTATGCAGTATGAATAAAAGCAATCAGCTTCGAAATTTATGTCAATAAACCTTCAAACGAGATTTAGGGGGCTATACAGGAAAAAAAATGATAATAAAGTTTCAACAATACTAAACTCAAATGAATAATACCTCAAGCCAATTTTCTGCAACTTCCTCCTGCCCATCTTTTGTGATGAGCTGTTTGAACAAGCCGTATTTGTACCTGAGTCCATACCCCCAAGCAGGATAATTCAGTGTTGCTAACGAATCCAGAAAGCAGGAAGCAAGCCGCCCTAAGCCCCCGTTCCCCAGTGCAGCATCTGGTTCCTGACATTCGTAAATTTAACAGAAAGATTTCAGCATGCTCATACACAATGTTGCTATGTTCAATAAATGTATTTATAGGAATGCCTGATAGAGAAAAACATATAAAGCTTGGCAAAATTATCAATGAGTGTGTGTTCCAAATCCCGAAACAATAGCATAAGATTTAGTAGATAATTTAATTCATTCCATGTAAAAACTGTTTCGAAGCCAGTCATTTTACGGAAAGAAAGTCAGACTGTTGTAGGAGTTGGATGCACAATTAGGCAACGCTATTTTGAGTTAAGAAAATCCAATTTACCACTACCTATAATCAAATCATTTGTATTGCACTCATAAATCAGGAGACGAGGCATAAAGGAGTGATTCGAAAATCTCCTTTGTAACCCAAAAAAAAGAAGCGATCAGCCATGATGATTGAACAAAACTTATCATAAAAACATCTTACCTGTCCAGCTATATCCTCTAACTCGTGGCCCAACTTTCTCAAAGCATCAGCGTAAGCTCCTGAAAGCTCCAAGTTCCCGATGGCATTTAGCAATGCTCTGCCCTGCGACATAAAAAAACACAGCACATAACAAATCATCAGCAAGAACTAACCGAACTAGCACAGTAGGATTGGTTTTTAGTAGTTGTAGCCACCAGAAAACCGATAGTACTGAACCTGTAGATACTCCATAGATAGGTAATAAGCCTGCTTTACATTCATCTTCTCGTAGTACTTATATGTGGCATTCCAATTTATAATTAGCGAATCGCGAACGCTTTCTGCAGTTGCCACAAACGCCTTGGGAAGATCAAAATGTTCTGGAGAGAATAATGGTGTGAATTCTGCATGGTATTGAATACTGGCTGCAATAGATGCAGAATCAGGTTCGAGGGTCTCTAAAGAAGCTGTAAACACACAAAAACACATGAAAAATACCAGTACACGCTATTGAACGAGAGAACGCCAAACTGCAAAAGAGACTAGAAAGGGAAGAAATTTATTAGTAGTACAACAAGAACCTTCTCCATTGACAGAGGGATCTTTCAATTCTTGCCTTTGGTCACTAGCAATGTTCTTGACGGACAAGTTTGTTCTTTTAAAACGATTGAAAAATCGTGGGGTTCTAACAAAGAAAAGATTGGAATGACGGGCTCTGTAGTTGAAGCCCGAAACTGAACTCGATTGAGCTGCAGAGAATGGTAAAGTAGCCATTAATTGTTTTTGCTCTCTGCTCTTGGTTTGATAGATTGTACAGAAAATGAGTGAAAGAGAGAGTAGCGTTTTGTCTCCTTATCTTCGTTTTATTTTGGTTCCAGTAGCATGACTTCATGTTCAAAACGAGGGAAATATTATTGATTGTCGTTATCCGTCACTTGTTAATTACTACTAGGAAATAACTCCCCGCTAGTTTGATGATAGTCTATCTGCTGGTTCCAAATTTCCAAAACTGGAAGTCTTTTTTTTTAAAGATATTTTTCCAAGTTCTATGAGGGGAGTACCTGCAGGAATTAGTGTCTGTACCCGTTATTTTTCAAAAAATTTATTTAGAAATGTTTTAAAATAATATATATTTTTATTTTTTTAAAATTATTATTAATATCATAATTATAAAAAAATATATTAAAAAAATTAATTTTAAAATTTTAAAAACAGCCACAAAAACACAAAAACAATTGAGGTCCCATCTTGTTGAGCACCAAGAATTGAGCCCATATGCCCTTTTTGAGTCAACAACCAGTTAGGCTTGATCCCGTAGGAAACAAAATTTGAAAATAATTGGGCCTGGCTAGAAGCATCGAACATGGAACTTGACCCATCCAAACTAATAAGCTAAATAATCTTTCCTTAAAAACTGAAAACGTCAATTATTTTATTAAATTATAGAGAAGGGAAAGAGGACAAAGGAATCGCAACGGTCTGAAAATTCGCAAGGGGAACTTATATAACGCAAGTACTCTTCTTTCATTTCCATGGGGACGAGATTTCAGATTAGAGAGGGAGAAAGAAGAGCCTTTCTTGTTTTTTCGCGGCGCCTCCCATCTGCTTGATTTTTTCAAACACAGACAGATAGACAGAGAATATTGCTAAAAATTATCTCTCTTCCTTGTGTTACTTGTATCAGAAGGAGTTTAATAAACAAACCTCCCTCTGATTCCCATCCTCTGGCTCTGGTCTTCTGCGTGAAACCTTTCTTGGCAGTCGCCCAAGAATTATAATATCTCCTCTCATTCTTTCATTCGGGTCTCAGGTACCCATTCTTTTATTGCTTTCCCTTTTTTAGTTATAGTGATTTTGTTTTGAATTCCCATTTATCTTGCATTTCTTTAAAGCAAGATTTTTTTCTTTCTTTTTCCTTCGTTGTTTGATTCTTATGCTTTTCTTCGTGATATCTTCTTATTGAAAATATGACTCAATTGTCTGGATAATATGGAAAGACCCGGAATTTACTATTTTGTATTCGTTGGAACGGTAATTTTCACTCTTCTGGGCCAAATTCCGTTGTGCGTTTCATTAATTTGGCTTCTCTTTTTGCTGTTGTCCAAGACCCGAGATAACCAGAAGGAGCAGTTGGGATCCGTTCATGTTTGTTTAACTTTAATGTCTTCCGAAATGCAGCTTACAGTTTCTGGTTCTCTCTCGTTTTTCTCATCTACTTGTGTCAATTGGAGTTGTGTTGGTAATTAATTTCTGGGTTTTTCTAATGTTTGTGTTCGTCTTGAGATTTAATAAAAATGGTTGGAAAATCACCTGTTAGCATCATGAAGCATTTATTTCGTTAAGGAAAGAAAATGGAAAGGAAGAAAAATCTTCGTTGTCATTGCAGCTGATTGGGATTGTTTATGTTTAGGTGCCAGAATTGAAGTTTCACGCAGACTCCATTGTTCTCTTTTCCTGGTTTTGCACTCCCAACCAAGCAAGTCTTCAATTGATGTGTTCAGTCTTTGCTCATACTCAAAATGTTTGGATTTGGGAAATCACCTGCGAATAATAAAGCTACCAAGCAAAGTTCAGTGAACCCTCCAGCCTCTTCTACCTCTAACCCTTTTGATTCAGATGATGAATCCAATGCCAAGCAAACACTTCATCTCGGAAAACGAGCTTCTTCCGAGTCCATGCTTAATGTTCTCGATAATGCTTTCAATGATAAAGACAGATATAAGAATGATTTCCGTGACTCGGGAGGGCTAGAAAACCAAAGCGTTCAAGAACTGGAGAAATACGCTGCCTACAAGGCTGAGGAGACAACAAACAGTGTTAATAACTGCCTCAGGATTGCTGAGGACATCAAACAGCCTAGGGATCAGCACTCAACAAATTTTCATGTTCTCTGACTTCGCTGCAATAGCAATCCATAGTGAATCATGTTAGGTTGAGCAATTTGTATGTTCATGTCATCAACAGGGCCTTTTCCTATATGCCTCTACGAAGATAAATCTGTTTCGGTTGAATTTGATAACACCACCAAGGATTTTTCCAAACAAATCTCCATGCAATTATTGAGCATACGCTTATTGAAAGGAAAAACACAGTCTTGGAATGCAACACTTTTTCTATGCCCCTAACCAAATATGCTTGGCGTTTGGTCCATGCTATTATGAGAGAAAATTTATGTTGGCATCAGTTCGATTCAACAACTTGGTTGAATTCTTTGTTTTCTCTCTGAGATGTGAGAATTTATTTAGAAAGAAAGCAAACCATGATGCTATGCTGCGTACCTAAGGCTTAGTATTAAAATTCTACAAGGATAATGTCATTTTATTTCAACTGTCTGCCTGGCAAGAGAACCCTCAACAGGGGAAAAAAAAATGTAGTTGCAAAAGAAGGGAACTTTTTATTTTGCTTGAACGTTCAAAACATACACATTACCTAATAATGGATTACCATCGAAGAGCATACTGATTACCATCGAAGAGCGTATTAGATTACCATCGAAGAGCGTATTAGATTACCATCGAAGAGATTGTTTTAAAAATACCTTTTTTTCCCTTTGATTCCTTTGGGTCTTGTTTCTGGGATTCCTTCCACAGACATATTATTACTGTCAGGG
>Ga0325410_1001949_pt1 | contig 23082 bp, 21 predicted proteins | sample PopdelMetagenome_16_FD_206182 | JGI IMG/M metagenome (GOLD analysis project Ga0325410, IMG submission 206182) | Populus deltoides microbial communities from Bellville, Georgia, United States - Xylem-PdIQD-R3 | ecosystem: Host-associated > Plants > Phyllosphere > Stem > Wood/Secondary xylem...
TCATCACCATGACTATCACTGTTATCCATCACAACAACTACAATCTTATTATTTATATAATTATTATTTTATAACCATCTCACTATAGCTATTACGACTAAAATCCCAAATTTATAAAGTAATGCATTAGTGTTGTAAATGTTAATATATATATATATATATATATATATATATATATATATATATATATATTTATTTATTAAGGGTATAATAATATTTTTAATTTAGCCTATATATAATCACTTTGTATTTAGATTAAAACCAGTATTTCAGAATAAACAGATTAGTGAGAATTTCAGCCTTCTTCTCTTTTATGTTTTTTTTTTCTTTTATGTTAATCGGAATTAATTTAACATGGTATCAGAGCTGGTTTTATGGAACAAGACTTAATCCCAAACATAGCTTTCACAGATCCAACTTCCGTTTCTATAAAATCTGGTATTTCAACTTTCCTTCAGCTTCTGCAATTTGGTATTTCTGTACTGTCTCTGTAACTGTTTTGGTATTTCGTCTTCAGCAATTTGTGTTGTGTTTTGGAGTAATTGTATAATTTTGAGAAGATATTTGTTGAGTATCTGTGATATCTATTCAGTTTCTGCAATCTAGTATTATATCTTTAGCTGCTTTTGCATTTTGTTTTTTTTTTGTTTGTTAATTATGGCTACTGAAAGAGATGATTCGCTTTAGTATGTGAGTGTGAGGTTGGATGGAAAGAATTATTCATACTGGAGTTATGTAATGAGAAATTTCCTTAAGGGTAAGAAGATGTGGAGATATGTTAGTGGAACTTATATGATACCCAAGAATACTGAGGAGGGGGATGTTGTTCTGATAGATACATAGGAAGCAAACAATGCAAATATTATTACTTGGATCAACAATTCTGTTGAGCATTCCATAGGTACGCAGTTGGCGAAGTATGAGACAACAAAGGAGGTTTGAGATCATCTACAAAGGTTATTCACGCAATTAAATTTTACAAAGCAGTATTAGTTAAAGAATGATATACGAGCTCTTCATCAAAATAATATGACTATTCAGGAGTTTTATTATGCTATGACAGATATTTGGGATCAGTTGGCTCTTACATAATCGGTAGAATTAAAGGCATGTGGTGCCTATATTGAACGTAGAGAGCAGCAACGATTGATACATTTTTTAACAGCACTTTACAGTGATTTTGAAGGACTTAGAGTTTCAATTTTGCGTCGTTCTCCACTGCCTTCTGTTGACTCTGTTATCAGTGAGTTATTGGCTGAAGAAATACAGCTTCAATCTTATTCTGAAAAGGGAATTCTTTCTGTTTTGAATTCTTCTGTACTAGCAGTACCTTCTAAGCCATTCTTTAGTCATCAAAATAAGCCTTTCACAGGGGTTGGCTTCGACGAATGCAGTTTTTATAAGTAGAAAGATCATTTGAAGGCTTAGTGTCCCAAGTTGAGACAACAGAATCAAGCTTGGAAGCATGACAGCCAGTCCCAATCTAATGCTTATAGACCACCTCAGGGTTATAAACCATCACACCACAATACTGCAGCAGTAGCTTCATCAGGCCCTATCACCGATCCTAGTACTCTGGTTGAGCATTCTCTCATTGCAGCCATAAGCAATGTCTGCTTCTTTTTTTATAGGTCAATTGCCTAATAGTTCCTTAGATATGTCACATTCTGATTGGGTCTTGGATTTTAGTGCTTTATATCATATGTCTCCAGATTCTTCATCTTTTACCTCTGTGTCCCCTTCATCCTCCATTCCTATTATGACTATTGATGACACTCTCATGCCCTTAACAAGTGTTGATTCTGTTGTCATACCTCATTTGTCTCTCCCTAATGTTTATCTTATTCCAAAACTCAAATTGAATCTTGCTTCTGTTGGTCAAATATATGACTCTAGTGATTATTTAGTCATGTTTTCTTGTTCTTTTTGTTGTGTATAGGATTTGAAGTCTTAGAAGCTGATTAGAAAAGGCCGTCGGGAGAATGAACTATATATTTTGGATGAGTTAAAGTGTTAGTTGCCACTGCTGCTGCTATTATTACTATTGATTTGTCTTCCTTTCGTTTGAGTCCTTCACCTTCTAGTTTTTATTTATGACATTCTCGTCTAGGTCATGTTTTGTCTTCTCGTTTAAGATTTTTAGCATCCACATGAGCTTGAGAAAATTTAAACACTTGTGATATTTCTGATTGTAATGGATGTAACTAACAAAATTTTCTGCTTTACCTTTTAATTTAAGTATTTTTATTTCTTCTTCACCTTTTGATTTGATTCATTCTGATGTATGAGGACCTTCTTTTATTGCTACAAAAGAAGGGTCTCGATATTATATTTTATTTATTGATGATCATATTCATTATTGTTGGGTTTAATTAATGAAACAACGTTCTAAATTCTATGAGATATATACAGCCTTTCGAGCTCTTATGAAAACTCAACATTCTACTGTAATCAAATGCTTCAGGTATGATTTGGGTGAGGAATACACTTATAATAAATTTTGTCAGTTACTTGCCTTAGATGGAACAATTCACCAAACTTCATGTATATATACTCTTGAGCAAAATGGTGTTGCTGAAAGAAAACATAGGCATATTATTGAAATTACTCGTTCTCTTTTGTTGTCTGCTTCTGTTCTTAGTGAGTTTTGGGGAGAAGCTGTCCCTACTGCTGTAAGTTTGATTAAAACCATTTCATCTTCTCATAGTTCAGGTTTGTCTTCTTTTAAAAAGTTATATGGGTTTGTCCTTGATTATTCATCCTTTAGAGTTTTTGGTTGTACTTGTTTTGTTCTTTGTCCTCATGCAGAACTCAATAAGTTGTTGTCTCGATTTGCTATTTGTGTCTTTCTGAGTTATGGTGAAAGTAAAAAGAGGTATCGTTGTTTTGATCCAATAACTCAAAAACTTTATGTGTCTCATCATGTTGTCTTTATCGAGCATATACCTTTCTTTTCTATTCCATCCACTACTCATACCTTGACTAGATTTGATATTATTCGTATAGATCCCTTTTCTAAGGATTCTAGTAGTTTATCATCTCAGGTTCCTAGTACCTCAGGTACCCCTTTCCATGTTCGATCAATTTGTACTCATCATCCTATAGGTACTGACACTTTACTCTCTCACACACCTGAAGCTCCATTCTCATCTACAGCCCCCTAAGCTTTGTTTGAGATTGTGGATCCACCTTTACATCAATGCATATATATTCGTAAGTCCACAAAACTACCAGACTTTGCTTATTCCTGTTATTCTTTATCATTTACTTCCTTTTTAACTTTTATTCATTGTCTTTCTGAGCCCTCTTCCTATAAAGAGGCCATTCTTGATCCTCTTTGAGAACACGCTATGGATGAGGAACTCTCTATTTTGCATAAGATAGATACTTGGGATCTGGTTCTTCTACCTCTTAGTAAGAATGTTGTTGGTTGTCGTTGGGTGTATAAATTCAAGACTAATTCTGATGGGTCTATTGAGCGATACAAAGGTAGGTTGGTTGCAAAAGGATACTCTCAATAGTATGGTATGGATTATGATGAGACATTTGCCCCTATTGCAAAAATGACTACTATTCATACTCTTATTGCTATAACTTCGGTTCGTCAATGACATATGTCACAATTTGATGTTAAAAATGCCTTCTTGAATGGAGATCTTCAAGAAAAAGTTTATATAGCCCCTCCTCATAGTGTTTCACATGACTTTGGGTATGTTTGTAAACTCAATAAAGCATTATATGGTCTCAAATAAGCACCTCGGGCTTGGTTTGAGAAATTTTCTATTGTGATCTCATCTTTTGGATTTGCTTCTAGTAGCCATGATTTTGCTCTGTTTGTTAAGTGCATTGATGCAGTTCGTATTATTTTATCCTTATATGTTGATGACATGATTAATACTAGTGATGACATTGATGGTATCTCAGTTTTGAAGACAAAATTGGCTAGACAGTTTGAAATGAAGGATTTGAGTTCTCTTCAATATTTCCTAGGTATTAAGGTAGCTTACTCACCTAGAGGTTACCTTCTTTCCCAATCAAAATATGTTACAGATATTATTGAGCGGGCTAGACTTACTGATAACAAGACTGTAGATACTCCCATTAAAGTTAACGCAAGGTATTCTTCTTTTGATGGTTTACCTTTGACAGATCCTACTTTATATCATACTATTGTTGAGAGTTTGATACATCTCACTATTACTCGTCCTGATATAACATATGTTGTTCATGTTGTTAGTCAGTTTATTGCTTCTCCTACTACTATTCACTGGGCAACAATTCTTCGTATTTAGTGATATCTTTAAGGTACAGTCTTTTAGAATCTTTTACTTTTATCCACCTCTTTCTTGAAACTGCGTGCATACTCTAATGCTGATCATGGTAGTGATCCCACATATTGCAAGTCTATTACTGGTTTTTGTATCTTTTTAGGTGATTCTCTTATTTCTTGGAAGAACAAGAAACAATTTATTGTTTCTCAATCCTCTACCAAAACAGAACATCGTGCCATGACATCTACTACTAAAGAGATTGCTTGGTTATATTGGTTACTTGTGGACATGAGAGTTTTCCTTTCTCATCTTACTCATATGTATTGTGACAACCAGAGTTCTATTCAGATTGCTCACAACTCGATTTTTCATGAACGAACTAAGCATATTGAGATTGATTGTCATCTTACTCGTCATCATCTTAAGCATGACACCATTACTCTGTTTTTTGTTTCTTCTTCCTTACAAATTGCAGATTTCTTTACGAAGTCGCAATCCATTTCTTATTTTCATTCTCTAGTTGGCAAACTTTCAATGCTTGTATCTGCCGCATCGTGAGTTTGAGAGAGAATGTTAAGAAATATATATTTATTTTGTTTTCTTTATTACATGTAGAATAGTATTTTCAGTTTAGCCTATATATAATCACTTTGTATTTAGGTTAAAACCAGTATTTCAGAATAAACAGATTAATGAGAATTTCAGCCTCCTTTTTTATGTTTGTTTTTCTTTTATGGTAATCTGAATTAATTTAACAATAAGAACACCCTATTTACACTAAGTTTCACTATTTTACCATCAATATTATTAATATCATAAATACTACAATCATAACAATTTTTAAGGTTATCATCGTAACTATCAACATAGCACATTTATCACAAACATTCCTGAATTTAAGTTGAACCTGCGATACCAATTCATGTTTGGACCCAAAACAGCATTAGACCAACACCCAGAATGTTTCCAAAACCTAGCCCAAAAAATAGCAGGTTCCCTCAGTGGGTTGAGACGAAGAATTTTGCCTCCCGTCATCACGTCCAGGAATAGGAGGACTCCTTCAACGTTGATTAAAAATTCATGTATAAAAGCAAGTTCTTGTTTGCTTTTCAAGGTCTTTGTCTATAATTCATTCAAACTTTAAACCGCGGCCACAAGTCAACACATGACATCTTGCTACACACCAAAATCAAGAAACCATGGTTTGAAACATATTTCATGTGTCCTTGCATGTATATAAGTATATATCCCATCTTCCTCCCCCTTATTCCATATACCACACCTAACCTTCTTCGTCTCCAAGACCACCACCACCACCCATTTTGCTAGGTAGCTAGCTCTTTGCAGATACCAGATATTGTTGCCTAATTAAGATCCCAATATTCCACAGGTTTCTCTTTCAAATGGGTTCTCAAAGAAAAAACCAATGCTTAACAATGATAATCTTTGTTGCCATCGTTTTTGGACCATGCTCTCACCAAATATTGGCAGCTAGGCCACTGGAAGGAGAGCAATGGTTAAAGCAAGATCATGGGAATATTCAATCTCTTCAAAGGGGTTCGGTTCCACTACCTGGTGGATCTCAATGCACTCATATTCCTGACCATGGTAGTGGCCATTGCCCCTTGGGTGAAATGAACTTTGCTGGCCATATTGTTGCTCATGCACCACCTGCTTTTCCTGATGCCATCGTAAATGTTGCTGCAGCTTCAGTCACTAATAATGAGACCCAAAAACAAGATTCAAGCTCATGAATATCTTAGGGAGTTAAATTATACGAGTAGGGTTGCTCGAGGAAGGTGAGGATAGTTGAAATAAAAGAAGGATGGAGATTGTACTAAACTTTTTAATTTTTTTTTTCTTGTTTTGGAGCAACCACTGGAAAAAATAAGAGTGGTTTGTGAAACAAATGATATAGTTGATTTTTATTCAATTTATTTCAATGAATCAACTTGATTTCTTTCAATTAATTTTATGTTTTTTTGTTTGTAATTTTTTAGAGAGTTATATATATAAAAAAAGAAGAAATATTATATATATTAAGAAGTAACTCAGTACTCTTTTTTTTTTTTATCATCTTAAACATGGTTATAAAAACTCAATAGCTAGATTTAGGGTTGAACAAGTATGAGTGCAGAAAAAAAATTAATTTAGATTGACTCGTTAATTATTTCTTAATTTAATCCTTTTTGGCCAAAAATTTATTGATTTAAATTATCAAAATAATATTATTTGATATTAAAAAAATATTAACTTTCCAACATATAACTCCAATGTTATCTAGTTTAATAACACTTTTATTATTGAATGTCAAAAAATATGTACCTATACCAGTTACGTCAAGATATCTCCAATTCATTCTTAACTTCAAGTCAAAGCCTTTAAGTGTTTGACCATGCAAAACTTTGTCCAAGCTCAAATATTTTTTTATTTTAGTTTTCTTTTCTTTTCTATTTTATAATTTTGGGTTACGTATCCCAATATTGATTGCCAAATTAACACATGAATTACACGTAATCTATGAGTTCTTGTACGTGGTCATTTTGACTTGGTTTGTTCTCACTCAAATTTTTTTAAGTTGAACAGGGAAATGGTTTGCCTTTGATTTTTTTTTTTATTGTTTGACATTATTTATATAATATCATCTTTGAAACCTTTATATTTAAATAATATATTCTTAAATAAGCCTTAAATATTATAATTTCATACATCCCCATCATTTTTAACTTCATATTAACCATCATCTCTAAACTTGTATTAAGCCTTAAATATTTATAATTTTCAAGTTAAAAAATAATATAAATGATATATTTTAGTTTTACCAATTCTTTAATATAATTTCAGAAGTTTGTTGATTAAGTGTTTATAAATTAAAAACTTATCATTTTATTTTATTCGATAAAAATTAAATATAAAATAGTAATAAATTTGAGCAAATTTTGTTTGAAAAAATATATTAAAAAATAATATAAAATTTATTGTATGTTCTCACCTAATAAGGATTAAGATAGTTTTTTTTGACTCTAAGCATGATAATTCATTTCCATTGTCTCATCTTATTGTCAACTTTAAAAAGACGTTGATCGTTTGAGGTTTTTCTTGAACCTCGTCAACACTCCAAACAAAATTAATATAATACAAAACAAGAATCCAAAATACTGTTCTCTCTATAAGATAAATCAAATTGGAGTGGTCTTGCAAGCTCAAAGAAGCTTGCATCTGTCGAGAATTAATTAGGTAGGAAGTCAGATAACACGACAATCAAAGGGAACAAAGTTTTCTGTTGATTCTTCATTTGAAATTTTAGGTCCAGGAAATTGAATAAATCAATTCTAGAAATAGATTGGCCCATGATGACGATACGAGCCCAACAAAATATATGCATGTGACGAGATCACGGGACAGTAAGCATTAAAATAAATCATCCCCTTCGTGGATTGGGTATCTAGGAAGCCCATAAATGATGCATTGTTTGGTCGGAGGACTCTGTGATGAGACGGTAGTGACGGCGATTGTGATATCGATGTGGTGGGATGATGATAGTGGGTTGACGGGGAAATCCTTCATAGGAGAGTGTGCTACTCCTTACTAAGCCTTTTCGGAGTGAACTGTAGTGCCTTGCAAATTTTCTCGCGGATGCTCGCTTCCAAGCATTTAGTATGGGTGCCATCTTTTATTACCTGACTACTTTCTATGACCTATAACGAAAAAGAAGCATATGGAAAGGGCAGGGCCCCTTGGGACTTCTATGGACACCATTTATCACTGCTTCCATATCAGCTTTCATCACAATGAAGAATCTGGCTTATCCTATTTTCTTTATCCTAACTGTATGTAAATCAATAATCATCACATTATGGTTGCACCACCTCCATGATGCTTCAATCTTTAAGTAGGTTCTTACGTTATGGTAGTCAATTCATAGATGCCTCTTCCGGTCCAGGCGAAATGGTCAATGTAGGTCGGAACCTTACTCGACTATTCACGTGCGTCTGGCTCACCTGGCTGGTAGTCCCACATAAAAGGCAATTTTCAATACATTTTAGTATACTTCGTGCGTGAACCTGATAGAGAGGCCTTCTGGAGTAGTAAAGCACTGACGAACGCCCCCCTTCCTTACCTTAAAGGCTTTGACGCTCTAGGTTCTCTCCTATCGGGTTGAATCTCTCGTATTTGTATTCGCGGCTTGCGTTCGTTCAAGGACGTGAAATGCTAGAAGGTCGCATCGCCGTGAATGACTCCTCCCATACCCCAACTACAACTGCGAGCGAACCCTTCACCGCTACGTCATTGCTCAGCAAACCGGCAATGAACATTGAGTCAGATTGTTGCCTTTTCCAAGTCCACACGAACAACGAACACTGCCTGGCTCTCTTTCTCGGGATGCATGACAGAGAGCTTTCACCAATATGGTGGTGGTGGAACAATAATAGGAAAATGATGGTGGTAGGTGAACATGATATGATAGTTGTTAAATCTAGTTCAATAAATTATCTAAAAAATTGTACCTTCAAATTTAATCCAAATTAATTTTTCAAGTTAAATTAAAGAAGAAATTGATAAAATAAATTTTAGCTAACCTATCAAATTTAGTAATTTTATGCGGTGCACAAAAAATTAACAAAAAGCTAAAGCTGATAATAGTATACTATTTCTTTTAATAGTGTAACTATTATATTGTCCTTATTTATTTTTTTTTACCTTTGCTTCGAGGGTAGAATGATCTTTTCCTCATGACGTGAATGTCTTTTAGGAATTGAGTGACTTATTTTGATAATTGTGTTTTTTAATGCACGGTAAAATAACAAATGTAACCCTAAAATAAAATAATTCAATACTTTCTGCATAAGGGTATTTTTGTATTTTCATGTTTAGTCACTAGTGGAATTACAACATTACTCATGCTATTCTATTTTTTTAGGCTTGGATTCAAGGGCTTTCTAGTAATTTTCTCATAGTCTGTTTGTGATTATTGATTGGTCTTGGGGGCATTTTTAGTTTTATACAATTACAAAAAAAAAAATAAAATAATTATTGATACATACAAAGCACATTTCAGCCGCTCCGCTAACTTAGGGCAGCGCGTGTGGCTGATTATGGTGATTGTTCTGGTATTCCTTTAATTATGTTAGTATCTAGTTGTTTAATTTTTTACATAAAAAATTATTATTACACCGCAACGAAATACAGGCAACATGTCTGGTTATAAACTTGTCTAGTTATATAAACCTAAGTGCGCACCGTCCAAACATGAGTGTGGACACAAAACAGCATTAGACCAACACCCAGAATTTTGAGACAGAATTTTGCCTCCCACCATTACAATATCCAAGAATGGGAGGACTCCTTCAACTTTGATTAAAACTTCACGTATAAAAGTAAGCTCTCGTTTGCTTTTCAAGGTCTTTGTCTATAATTTAGACTCTCTCCATTCAAACTTCAAACCGTGGCCACAAGCCTTGCCACACGCCAAGATCAGGAAACCATGCCTTAAAACATATTTCACGTGTCCTTGCATGTGTAAGTATAGGTCCCATCTTCCTCCCCCATCTTTCATATTATGGAATGTGTTGTCATATAGAAAATATTATATTTTTCTATATATATTTATCCTGTGTAATATGTGACACAGTAATTATTGTATGTTACCCTAGTCATATATATAGAAAAGATGGCTACTGATTATATATGCCCTTCAATCAATTATAGCTTATGAGCCGAAAATATCTAAACAGATTCTTCTCTCCCTAATCGGCACAATCTCCCCTTTTCTGCAAAGGAATTTGCTGCAGACGTTTTTCCTCTGAAAAATAATGTCTTTCTTCCTTTTCCCCTTACCTGCCTCAGTTCTGAAATATTACCTGTGCTGCAGAGGTTTTCTCCTCGGCAGCTATCAGTAGTCAACTTTGGCTCCCTCTACAGAGACTCTACTGCAGATTTCTTCTAGCAGCAGCTATCCGACTTCTCCAGCTTCACCAATGGATTCCTCTGCTGCTACTGCAGCTGGCATCAATGTCAGCTTGACCTCTCCTACCTCATCCTCCTTTGGAGCCCCTGCTTCCGCTAGATATGCACACAATGCAGCTTTATCTATCTCCTCAGCTCCTGCCACACCACCAGCCATCATAACCTCTTTCCAACACATAACATGTCATTAATCTCAAACTTACCAACACAAATTATCTATTTTGGCGTATGCAGATGAAACCATATTTGATCGGTTAAGGTGTTTTTTCCTTTATCAATAGCTCAACGATGTGTGCTCCTCCGCATAGTGATGTTTCTGCCACTTCACCTGCCTTTAGTTCTGGTTTGTCCCCTACCTTTTTGACATGGAAACAACAAGATCAACTCATCCTCAACACACTCCTCTCCTCTCTGTCCACATACGTTCTTCACCTTGTGGTGGATTGTCCAACCTTTACTAGTGTGTGGAGCATGCTAGAACTTGCCATTGCATCTCCATTAAGCTCTCGAATCATGCAATTGCATGGCTGCCTTCAAGACCTTCGCCAAGGTGATGATCCTATCATCATCTATCTATAGAAGGCTAAGGGATTATTTGATGAACTAGCTACAACAAGCCATCCCATCTCCCTCACTGACTTTAATCTATATGTGTTTCGAGGCCTTCGCAATGAATTTTGTGACTTGGTTACCTAGTCTATCTATGAAATCTGATTCTCTATAATATTCTGAGCTGCATAGTCATTTATTTACTCATGAGTTTTTACAAATGAGCTCCCTTCATCCTCTTCCTACAGCTTCACCATTACTACCAGCACCTGTGCAACCCCCCTCTGCCTTCGCTACCCAGCGTTCATTTTCTGGGTTTAATGGCAGTGGTTCCTCTTCTCAAAGGGGCAGGGGCAGACGTAATGGGTGGAGGAATATGCGCTCCCCAACTCAGTATGGTGCTTAGCCTGTTAGAGGTCACAACAGCTGTTTCCAGCAGCAACAGCGTGGGCATTGGCAACAGAATCGCCCAGATTCGCAGCAGAGTAGAACATGTAATGTTGGTCAGTGGTAGCGACATATTAAGTGTCAACTTTGCAATATATTTGGGCACTCCGCACAACAATGCTCCCAGCTTGTGCACCATTGTAATCATGCCTCCGCCAACCTCTCATTTAGTGACGCGTCCACAACAAATTCTATCACTTGGTTTCCTGACACCGACGCAAATCAACATGTTACTCCAAATATTGCTAGTATGAAACACGCAAAACCTTATTTCGGTAATGACCAATTGCATATTGGTGATGGTAAGGGACTTGTCATATCTAATATAGCCTATAATATTTTACGTACCCCTAAACGAGTCTTTCATTGTCTAATGTCTTGCATGTTCTAAAAATTAAAAAAAAAATGTTCAACAATTCTACCATGAAAACTTTGTCTTCTTTGAATTTCACTCTTCTGTTTTCTATGTTAAGGATCTTATAACAAAGGAGGTTTTGCTTTCCAGTGAATACATTATTTAAATATAAACGTTTCAAAGATGATATTATATAAATAATGTCAAACAATAAATAAATTAAAAATCAAAGGCAAACCATTTCCATATTCTACTTTTTTAAAAAAATTGAGTGAGAATAAAACCAAGTCAAATTGACCACATACACCACGCATAGATTACGTGTAATTAGTGTGTTAATTTGACAATCAATATTATAAAAAAGAAAACTAAAACAAAAAAATATTACGTGTAATTAGTGTGTTAATATAGGTTTTGCATGGTCAGAGACTTAGAGCTTGGTTGACAGTGTGGTTGCGAGTGCTTTTCAAATAAATTTTTGTGTTAAAATGCATGCCAATGATGTTTTTTTTATTTTTTAAAAATTATTTTTGACATCAGCACATTAAAACGATCCAAAACATACAAACCATATTAAATTTTAGCAAAAAAAAATTTCAAATTTTCTGGGAACGCGGGTTGAACCGCGTTCCCAAACGTTTCGTTAAAGGCTTTGACTTGATCGAGAATGAATTTGGAATATCTTGATGTAACTGGAATATCTTGGATACCATTTGAGTTTTTGTCTGCAACTAATCAAGGTTAATTTTATTTTTTTAAAATATCAAACAATATTAATTTAACAATTTTTATTTTAACAAAAATTAAGAAATTTTTTAAGATTAGATTGATAGATAGCTAAAAACCCATATTATTTTTTTTATTTAACTCAGACTTGTTGCTATCATAACCATGTATAAGATAAAAAGAAAAAAGTACTATATACTTCTTAATATGTAAATATTTCTTGGATTTTTTTTTCCTTTTATAACTCTATAAAGAATTACAAACAAGAAAACATAAAATTAACTGAAAAAAATCATTTGTTTCACAACCACTCTTATTTTTTACAGTGATTGCACTAAAACAAGAAGAAAAAAAAAGTATGAAATTGAAGTTCAGTACCGTCTCCATCCTTCTTTTATTTCAACTATCTTCACATTCCTTGAGAAAACCTACTCGTATAATTTAACTCCTAAGATATTCATGAGCTTGAATCTTGTTTTTGGGTCTCATTATTAGTCACTGAAGCTGCAGCAATGTTTACGATGGCATCAGGAAAAGCGGGTGGTGCATGAGCAACAATATGGCCAGCAAAATTCATTTCACCCAAGGGGCAATGGCCAGGAATATGAGTGCATGGAGATCCACCAGTTGGTGAAACCGGAGCCCTTTGAAGAGATTGAATATTCCCAAGATGTTGCTTTAACCATTGCTCTCCTTCAAATGGCCTAGCTGCCAATATTTGCTGAGAGCATGGTCCAAAAACAATGGCAACAAAGATTGTCATTGTTAAGCATTGGTTTTTTCTTTGAGAACCCATTTGAAAGAGAAACCTGAGGAAAACTGGGATCTTAATTAGGCAACAATATCTGGTATCTGCAAAGAACTAGCTAGCTAGCAAAATGGGTGGTGGTGGTGGTGGTGGAGGAAGGTTAGCTAGGTTGTGGTATATGGAAAATTGAAGTATAAGCTGTAATTGATTGAAGGGCATACATAATCAGTAGGCGTCTCTTCTATATATATATATATATATATATATATATATATATATATATATATATATATATATATATGACTAGAGCAACATAAAATAGTTACTGTGTAGCGTACTATTCAGGATAAATATATGCAGGAAAATACAATATTTCCTATATTACAACACATTTCATAATACACCTTCTCAAGCTGAAGGTGGAGGAACCACGTGAAGCTTGGATCGTAAAGAAGCAAACGCAGAGTAGGGAAGCAGTTTAGTAAGAACATCAGCTAATTGATCTTTGGAAGGGATAAAGTGAATCTGTATCTCTTTTTTAGCCACTCGATCACGAATAAAGTGATAATCAACCCCAATATGTTTCTTGCGTGCATGAAAAATAGGATTAACAAACAAATAAGTAGCACCCAAATGGTCACACCAAATGGTGGTAACAGAACTAGGAGAAAAGCACAAATTTGTTAGAAGATAACGAAGCCCTACCTCAACAGTACCATCAACTAATGCCTTATATTCTACTTCAGTGGAGGAGCGAGTGTTGGTTAATTTTGCAAGTGCACGAATCGTAACAAATAATAAAGTGATGAGTAGAGTATCATCCCACGAGGATTTGTAAAAATTACTACTAATTACCAAAGTCTTTTAAATTATGATCTATTTGAGGAATCGAATGAGATTGTTCATGAAACAAAAATTAATGATTAAAAATAAACAACCAATTGATTAAATATTAATGAATTTAATTGTACTAGTTCTAGGATTTCTGGCTTACCGTAACTATTCCTATGTGAACATTCTCAATTGAATTAATTACTCCTAATGTTGATAATTAGGTTTTTCTAATTTAAACATTAATCTCTCTTGAGCATCAATGAATTATTTCGACAAGCAAATTTTATATACTCTACAAAAGTTCTGAACTTATCGAAATTTATTAAGTACTGTAAAACCTGTAACGATTATAAAAGTTTCCAGGATATCTCTATCCTATAGATTTCTTAAGGTATTTCAAACAATAGCTAAAACAACTATCACTTATTAGTTTTAAATTGAATTCTAACTCATGCAGATGTTGGCCAAACATACACAAGCATTATATAGAATGAAATACTCAACAACTTAATGTAATAATTCAATCGAAGAAATTGTTCACATATTCATAGTAAGGTTACATCAAAAATCCCAGAATAAAAGTCTACTCCATAGTTAAATTAAAGAGAAACAAACTTGATACGATGAACATCACTCAAAAGCAGAGAATTGTAGTGGAATAGATAGGTGTCCTCCAAATCTTCTATGTTTTTGCCTTTGTTTTTCGTCCGTCTTTTGTGCTGCCTCTTCTCCTTTTTTTAGTATCTTTTAGGGTTTCTCTATGCATGCCTCCTCTCTTGCAAACCCCTCTTTTTTCTCTTTTATATTGTGGCCTTTTTACCCCCGCTAGAATGAAGACAGTTTTCTTTTCTGATTTGAATTCCTTCATACCCAGACATTGTGGGCTAGATTTGAGGCAGGAAACGTGCAAATTCAAAGATCTCTATTTCTGGAGAAATTGTAGAAAATCAAATCTTCTTTCCAATGACACTGATCTTGTAATTTTTGGACCTCTGAGACTTAAGATAAGGGCCATAAACCAAGACAGTATTTGGAGTGCAGGAAATTCGGGTCTGATTCAATCCCTGTTTTTTGACTCGCTTTTTGGGCTTCGAAACAACAAAACTGAGTTATATGCCATTCATATGTTTTGTAGACCATCTCAAATATTTGAAAATGGTGAAGAACATATGGAACTGAGTTGTATAACTTTGCAGCACACAATAAATCAATTTTCGATTTTACTGCCGGATTCTGCCAGCTCAGTAACCTAGTATCTAAAAACACATTAATTTCCCACGAGGTCAATAGTTCAAAAAAGGAGTCAAAATTCTAATTATCTTGTGCAACACATCCAAAATATTTCAAAATCAAGCATGAATAGTGGAAAATATACATGCTAAAAATTCCCTTATCAGCGAGCAACAGTGTGTTGCTTGCCAGATTTCCATGAAATAGGAGTGGTGTTGAGAAAGACAATATAGCCACCTGTAGACTTCCAATCATCAATGCTTCCCACCCAATCAACATCAATAAAACCATGAAGGGATAATGAGGAACCACGAGTAAGGTGAAGACCAAAGGAAGACATACCTTTTAAGTATCATAGTATACGTTTGACAGCCGCCTAGTGACTCTCAGTAGGGGCATGCATAAACTGACAGACCTTATTGATAGCATAACATATGTCAGGTTTGGTAAATATGAGATACTGAAGGGCACCAACAATTTATCAAAAACAAGTGGAGTCTGAGAATGGCTCAATAGGCAGGAGGCCACTTTTGGAGGCAGAAACAGGTGTATCAACAAGCTTGCAGGTTGACATACCAACACGACTCAGGATGTCAAGAGCATATTTATGTTAATTAAGCATGAGACCCATACTGGTGGGAGTGACCTCAATCCCCAAGAAATAGTGAGCAGAACCCAGATCTTGGACTTTAAATTCTGAACTCAGCAGAGTAATAAGGCGTTGAATCAAAGTGGAGTTACTACCAGTGAGCAGAATGTCATCCACATAGACAAGCAAATAACAGATATCATGATTCACTTTTAAAATGAATAAGGAAGTATCAACCTTTGAAGCGTGGAAGCCAACCGATAGAAGAAAGTCACTCAATCATTTGTACCAAGCCTGCGAGGCTTGTTTTAAACCATATAGAGACTTGTGAAGGCGACACACATGAGTTGGCAGGACAGGGTCGACAAATCCCGTGGGTTGTTGCATATAAACAACCTCCTGAAATGAACCATTGAGAAAGGCATTATGAACATCAAGTTGGCGAATCTGCCAACAATTAGAGACGGCAATGGTGAGGACTAGGCAAACAGTGGTCGGTTTGACAACTGGACTGAAGGTTTCTGAGTAGTCGATACCTTTTTGTTGCGTGAATCATCGCGCAACCAAGCGTGTTTTATAACGTTCAACAATGCCATCAGCTCGAAGCTTAATTTTGTAAACCCATCGACAACCAACAACATTCATAAGGAACCAAGGACCAAGTACCATTGGCATGTAAAACTGTAATCTCAGATTTCATAGCAAAATGCCAACATAGAAAATGGTCAGCTTCTTTGAAAGACAAAGGTTCATGAGCTGAGGAATAGGTTACCCATGAGATGGGAGGCAGTGGAGAGGTAGACATTGAGCTCATGTTGACATACTTGTGCTGGCAGGGATGCAACACCATGGGATGATGTCTAAAAGCTACTGCAGTAGGAGAGTTAGGAGACCTGATGGGTGGTGGCTGCTGTGGAATAGAGTAGCTGGAAAGATCAATACAAAGTTCTAAGCCCGACAGTGACTGTGCAGGGACCTGTGAAGGAGATGTAGGAACCGGTGAAAGAGATGCTGGTGGCATAGCAGAAGGAGGAGAGTCAGTAGTTGTTATGTCCACAGCAGCAGAACCTGAACCTACAAAATGATCAAGAGACATGGTTGTAAATGGTGGTAAGGGGACCGAGGTGTGTGGGGGGAGGGTTGGTGGTTGTGGTGTGTTGGATGACGGGAAAGATGTTAAGGCAAGAAGGTAGGAGATAGGGGCCGGTTGTGGGTTAGAATTGGCTGTGGTAGGAAGACAAGCAGACTCAATAAATGGAAAGGAATTTTCATGGAAGTAGACATGACGAGAGATGTAAATATGATCAAAAGACAAGTTAAGACAACGGTAACCTAGATGACATGAACTATAACTAAAAACATATAAGTAGTAGAGCGATAGTCTAACTTATAAGCATTATATGGTCGAAGAAACTGAAAGCAAGGACATCCAAAAGTACGTGGGAAACCATAATCAGGTGGTTGATGAAACAGAGTTTCAAATGGGGATTTCTTTCATAAGACCGATGTCGGCATACGATTAATAAGATAGACAGAGGTTTCAAATGCATAATTTTAGAATTTTAGAGGTGCCTTACAATGACCAAGCAGGGTAAGACCAGCTTCGATAATATGATGGTGACGACGTTCAACAGTACCATTTTGTTCATGTGTATGTGGACATATGATGTGATGGTGAATACCAACAGTTTTGAAGAAGGAATTTAATTTATTATTTTCACCACCCCAGTCAGTTTGTACTGATTTTATTTTACAAGAGAATTGTCGTTCAACCAGAACTTGAAATTTATGAAACATATTAAACACATCAAATTTGGCACTAATGTTGTTACTCATTTTTGACCCCACGTGCTGAAGATGGTGTGAATCACTGTTCTTAGGGCAGACTCTCAGTCAGATTTGGATGCTCGGCATTGTCAAATCAAGAACCTTTTTGACAAACTAGATTCCTACCTGATTATGTTCTCTAAAACGATTTTATCTCACTTCAACTCCCATCAAAGTTGTAGTCTTGGACACGTAGATAAATTTGAGCTTTTGAATCGCTTGATTTCGATATCAGAAACTCAAGATATTCCCAGTTGAATATCTAGTGTGAAAGTAGAGATTTCTGCCGTGAGAGAGATTTTTGCCCAAGTTTACAGGGACACAATTGCAAGATGCTTAAAGTTTAAAGATCAATTGCAGGTCAATTTGAAGCCCCTTTTTGGACCAAGGACCAAATGGAAAAGGTGCTAAAATAAGGAAATTGAGTGAAGATAAATTTGGAAGGAATTTTGCCAGAGGAAGAATTTGAAGAACCACGTTTTTATCTGCACAGTTAGCCCGACTTTTCTTTCCTTTTATCTGCAATTTCCTGTTTGGTTCCATATTTCTCTCGCTTAAAGAGAGAGCTGCAGACCACGTTTTTATTGCCTCATTTTAAAGGGAGCATCTGGTGCTCCATGGTCCCAGCTATGGAAGGAAAGAAAGGAGCCGCACTATCCTCTAACTTGGAAAGAAATCACTGCTGGTCACAGAATCAGAATCAAATATTATGGTTTCCTATTTTTTGCTCACCCGAGATTACAACCTAGAATTAATGTAATATTTGTTTCCTAAATAAAGCTGCATGTTAGGCTATATAAACCTCTTTTACAAAGAGAAGGGGGGAGAAGAAAAAAGAGGAGAGAGTGAAAACACAGAGAGAAAAACACATATAAAAAAAGACCTAAATCTAAACCCTCTCCAGAGGAGCCACAACCCCCTACATTTCAAATAAAAGGGCAAAAGCTAGAAAGGCCCCGATAGAAGCCTCCTTTCTCCTTTCAACCGCAGACTCTCCCTTCCCTTTCTCTACACAGAAGTAGCCTCTCATCCTTTTTTCTCCCTCAGCTCAGCCCCGCCTGATAGCATTCAAAACCAGAAGCCACAGCCATGTCTCTCTTTCTCTTTCTTAGCCCTTCCATCGACAGTAACAGAGAAGAAACACCAGAACAGCAAACCGGCTTCCCTCGAAAAATCCCAGCAGCTAGCAGAACCACCTCTGTTGAACCATGGCCAGCACCAACAACAACCAAAAACGAGTTGAGTCACTCGCCCAGTTGTAGCCTCCTCCGCAGCCATATCCTTCCTCAGCCGTAGTGATGGAACCACTAAAAGCCACACCTTTCCTCAGCTGCAGTAGCAGAATCAGCAGAAGCCATCCTTCCCTTCCAGCAACACGAGAAACAAAGGAGAAATATCGACCAGCCAGTGGGCCACCATTTTCTGTTTTGTCTGCAATCGCGCCTGAAACTAGCAGCGATAACAGCCGGCAAACCTGGCTCCACCGTGAACAACGAGCAAGGACGTCCTTCGTGAGCAGCAACCAGTCGTCTTCCTCCACTTCGCCTCCAGCCGCTGCCTCGCCAGGTAAGTCTTTCTTTCCCTGTTCTGTTTTGCATTTACGTAAAGGATTTGGGCACTATACGAAGGTAAATTAATTACCTTCGCACTGTGCAGTGCATGCGTGAATTGGCTATCCAGGCAACCCATAAATGAAGCTTTGTTTGGTCAGAAGACTATGAGATGAGATGGTAGTGATTATGATTGTGATATCAACATGGTGGGATGGTGGTGGTTGTGTTTCAGTATTTGTTGTGTAGGTGGTGGTGGAACAATAACAGTAAAATCAATGTTGTTAAAATCGCGAGTTGACTCGTAAAATCATATGAGAATTAAATTAAAAAATATTTTATAAGAATGAAAATAAATTATCAACTCTAAAACCCCATAAACATATTATATAAGAATTAAATTAAAAAATCAATAACCAAAGAAAAAAAAAATCATGAATTACTATTGTAATCCACAATGTTAATAAGTGTGAGAAACATTGTTTTCCCAACACCTTTTAACTATATTTATATTTTATAATTTATAATTCTAAGAAGTAACCTTTTTATATATCTTAGACATGGTTATAAAACCTCACTAACTTGACTTGGAGCTAAACAAGTCCAGGTTAAAGAAAAAATTAACTTGATTAATATTCGAATGTTTAATAAGAATTATGCAAACACAAGAGAGAACCTAAACCCTAAACACAAAAAAAAGGAGAAAATTGTACCAGTGGAGGAGGAGGAGGAGGCTTGCTTGATTGGTTCGTTGGAGAAGAGATCTAGAGAGAATTATGAATAAAAATCACTACTAATTTGCGATTTGAAGAGTACTGTCAAGAAAACTGACATCACAGAGGAGATGTTGTCGGTGATGATGATGATCTCACGCGAGAGTCATGTCCGGATTATTACCTAGTGTTACCGTTTTATCCCAAACTCTCTGTCGTTTCATCATAGGTTTTTTTTTTTTGGTGGACTCGGGTCAACCTATCTGACCCGTGACCTGATTACTTGACCGGGTTGATAACCGGGTTGGGTTTCAAAACTATGTGTGAAATAAATGATATAGTTGATTTTTATTCAATTTATTTCAATGAATCAACTTGATTTTTTTCAGTTAATTTTATGTTTATTTTTTTTTAAAGATAATTATTTCATTAAATGTCAAAAGCTAGCGGGCGAGATTAGTACATGATCTCCATAATATCATATTATGGCAGATTAACACTAAGAAAACAACCCAGACTAAGGAAAGCGAGAGATAAAAATAGCCAAAGAACAACATATATCTCTGCATAGATAGTTAATGCAATGAAAGCAATAAAGCTGGGGAGAGCTACCAATAATCATCGGAATAACCTCCTAACTGAAGCTTTCCTCTCACAGATCAACCAGTCATATTCTCACAAGCATAACAGCATAAAACACACAAGAAGATCCACATGACTGATGGATGATTCAAAACTAGGCAATAAATTCACTTGATCTCAGCACTTCTTGTTTAACCATGTAATTTGCCATGTAATTACTCTCATGAAAGACATGAGTGTAGGTAATTGAGTCAAAGTATGTATTCAATTTGTTAACAGAGGAGAAACGCTTGTGATGCATCCATGGTCTATTGTGAGGATTATGCATCCAGCTAGTGACATTAGCAGAATCAGATTCTATAATAAGATGCTTATGATGGAGGAGACAGTTAGAGGCTGAGAGCTCAATAGCTTTGATAACAGCCCTCAACTCAGCTAAATTGGAATTTAAAATCCCAACTGGAATAGAGAAAACACCGAAAAGATGGCCACGATGATTTCGCAAGACACCACCTATTCCAGAGAGACCTGGTTTACCAAGAGAAGAGCTATCCACATTCCATTCGAAGCTATTAACCATAGGAGGAGACCACATATTAACAATCCTGGTAGACTGAACATTAGACCATCAAATCAGGCCATCTGCTGATTTAAGCAGATCTGCTGGGGAATATGGGAAATCAGAATGGATAGCTTTTAGCCATAAGCATAGACGAGTGATAATAAGAAAGAAGATTGTATCATAGTCATATGTCTTCTATTTAAAAATCAGATCATTTCGAAGAGGCTAAAGGGACCATGCCACTGAGAAAAACAACATCAACCAAGCTTTCTTCTGAAATTTACCATGCTCCAGATAAGTCCACTAAGACCACATATTTGAGAAGCTCTTTGGGCAGCACCAATCTAAATCCCACCACTTAATGATTTTGGACTAAATAATCCAATACTTGTGGCAATGCAATAGGACATGATCAACCGACTCTTTTTGCGCTAGGCATATAGGGCAGTTAGACTTTGAAATACCCAAAATACCTCTTCAAACCAACATACACCAGGTGTTGATTCTGTTAATGATAGCCATCCAACAAAAGATCTCCACTTTAGGAGGAACAATACCTTTCCAAATCCCAGCAAAACAGAAGTCACTTTTTGTGTAAGGTTTGGGACTTAACAACCCAGAAAGAGATTTCACTAAGAATCTTCCTGTTTTATTGTCCTTTCAGATTAGTCTATCCTCTTCATCTTTGTCTAGGTGTGCTGTCGAAAGGATTGCATAAAGTTGATATAGCAAACCAATGTTGCGACCCCGCCAAGGTCTTATTCAGGAAAACAACCAAATCCAGTCATACCTTTCCCACATTCCCATCTTATCAATACTGACTTCTTTGTCGTTGGATAAGTGAAAGAGATTAGAGAAGTGCTCTGCTAAACAACAATTATTAATCTAAATATCAAGCCAAAAAACAGTCTTCTTAAGAACCACATATTGTTGAGTCACAATATGTTTTCTTGTTTGTAATTCTCTAAAGAGTTATAAAAGGAAAACAAAAAAAAATATTATATATTAGTATATTCGCCTACACTCCGGGTTGAGTCATCCTTCTTCTAAACTTTAAAAAAAAATTATAAACAAAGAGGGGAGAGAGAAGTAGGTCATTTTGGAGGGAGAGAGCCTTGTATCCGCACTAGTATGATACCTGTTTTTTCCCTGGTTCCATCAGTCCTTCAAAGTTAATTCTTTCTGTTTGTGGTATCAGTTCTTTCCTTTCTTTATTTTCTTTTCCTTATGTTTCTCTCCTTTTTGGGAGTGGAAACAAAACTGAGTTCCATCAGGAGACTTCTGTTCCTCTATCCAGGTCTCACAGCCTACGCTGTAAATGTTGTTTAGGGATGCAATGGAGAACCCTAGTTCACTACTTGAGGCAGTAACAGTAACTGGCCAGTTAAGATTCTTTTACCAATTGTGTTTCCTGTTTGGACCAAGGTCAAGCCTTGACTTTGTCAAAATCTATGAAATTCTTTGTTCAAATCTGAATGGTTTTAATGGACCAATTTCCATGCGGCTTTGGAAGACCGCTGCAAGTAAATTTGTTTGAAGTCAATATTATATCAAAACACATGGAAGCCGCTATGGCATGAATTTTCAGCGAAAGGGAACATACAGGGGAAGCAGACTGGCAGGGTAGTGAATAACGTGATGATGGTATGAGACAGGTTTTCAAATAATGAAATGAACGTTATTAGCAGCAAACATATGACCAAAGGTCATGGAAGCCGATTAAGGCATAGCTGTCAGAGTCTGACTTGGAAACTGTCTGGAAAAGTGTTTGGGTTATTAGTTCAATTCGCGTGTTAAACTTGTATAGATTTAAAAAATAAAAATAGTATTATCTTTTTTAAAAAATTTCTTCATTTTGATCCAGCTTGGTTAAGTTAATGGAGTTACTAAAAATATTTTGACTTGACTATGTTTTACCATATTAATATCTTGTGTGCTTCAATTAGAAACCTAACCGAAGTTAGGCTTAAGATCTTAATTTTTTTTTATTTAATTTATTGGGTCAGATCGAGTTTAACAAGTAAAAGAGATGATCAAAGTGCATATTAACAAGTTTAACAAGTAAACAAGTTTTTAAAATAATAATGAAATGAACATTATTAGCCAGCAAAAGAGATGACCAAAGGGCATAT
>Ga0325410_1001950_pt1 | contig 23061 bp, 11 predicted proteins | sample PopdelMetagenome_16_FD_206182 | JGI IMG/M metagenome (GOLD analysis project Ga0325410, IMG submission 206182) | Populus deltoides microbial communities from Bellville, Georgia, United States - Xylem-PdIQD-R3 | ecosystem: Host-associated > Plants > Phyllosphere > Stem > Wood/Secondary xylem...
TAAAGCTATGCTTGTGTAATTTTATGAACTCAAATGATTTGTTTTGCTCTTTCTTCACTCGCTTTGTTAGTGTGTCATTAAACATTTCGATATTAAATTAACAATTGATTTTATAAAATACATTTTGGCTTCTTTTTAAAAATAAAATTGAGAGATTGAGGATCAAGATCGATATGAAGAGAGAGACAGGGCCTTTTTTCATAAATAGCACACAAGCTTCAATTGATCCCTCAAGTTTCAATTTTTTTCCTTTTCTATCCCTATTTAAGGTTATTATATTTTAGTTCTAAATTTTATTTTTATCACATTTCAGTCATTAAAGTTGAGCGAGGAAAGAGTGAATAATTAAAAAAAATGATTAGAGAAAAAGATCTTGGATGGCCGGATTACAAACACTATTAACTTTGATTTTGGATTTTGTGGATTTGTCTTCAAGAGAGAAACTTAATAAAGATGGTTTTCACCTTCAATTATGCCAAAAAAAAAAAGATTTGAGCTTGAAATTTTTTTCATTTAATTTTGAGTTTTTAGACATATTAGAGGGCATTTTGGGTTTGTTATTGGTCATTGAGCTTCTATGAAGATTTTTATGTTCTTTTAAGGTGGAAAATTGAGTTTTTAATGTCCAAATATGTTGGATCATGATTTTCTACCCAACTCTATCGGTTCAAATGTAAAGCAAATTCCATGTCGTCGCCTAAATTTTTTTAAAAAAAAATAAGCAAGAAGAAAATAAAATAGAAGCATAGGTTTGCTTTGTTAATCCTAAGCACCTTACCTTTTTTCTAAAAGCCAAACTTGCGGGTCTAACTTTTGAGGCTTGCACACTTGATCTTTCAAAAAAATTTGTTTGTTTTTCTTAATTTTGTAATGATTTCCTTAATTAAAAGGAAAAATTACCATGAGCATCCTATAGTTTAATCTATTTTACATCTTGCCTTCATTATTTTGAAAATAACAGAAAACATCATCAGTCAACAAAACAATCATAATCAATCAAAATTATTAAAATAATCTCATATATATTATATCAGAAAACCCAAAAACCTAATCCCTCTCTCTCTTCTCACCTTGCGACTTCTTCTCTCTATTTAGAATTAAAAAAACAAAAACTTTCATCCGTTGGGAGGAAGCCAAGATCTATACAGAAATCAATTTCCTTGTTAAGAGAAACGATGTGTTGGTAAGGAAAGTTTCTTGGGTGGCTGGCGACTAGAAATTTATGAGATATTTTGTGGTGTTTTCATAGGAATTTTTTTGGGGAAATCTATGGCTATGGATTTTACAATGAATTTGGCCTTTTATTTGAGTTGAAGAGTTTCTCTATGGGTGGATCGGAAGCAAGTTCATGTGTGGAGAAAAGGGTCGTGAGAGAGGCTATAAAATTGGTAGAGAAAAATGTGTTGTGGAGGTTGTGCTTTCATTACTGGTTGGTTTAATCGGCGGGGAGAGAGGTTTAAATTGTTTGACGATGATGGTGATTTTAGAAAAGATGGAGACAATCTGTCCATGAAGGTTAATCTTTCATTTAGATTCTCATATCCTATAATCAGAGTAAAATTTTACTTTAGATAAAAATTATTAGATAAAGGGGAAGTTTAATTGATGTTTTGATAAATACAGAGTCGATCTAATGCTAGCTTGTTGTTCTTGCTTCTTTAAGGGACTAGATGGCCAGTCAGATCCTAATAGCATACATGGAATTTTTAGCTCCAAAATGGATAAGAGGTTATGTTAAGGAAGGTTAGCTACAAAATGGATGAGCATTACCAGAAATTCAACGAATACCAATGGCATTACCAATAGAATTTTCTGTCAATATTTTATGGTGATACTTACCAACTGAATTAATTCCCTCACTAAAACCATCTGTATATATCGACAAAAACATTTCATCAGTATATACAGAGGGAATTCCAGATGGAATATAAAGAATTTTAAAAAAACAAAGAAGTGTGATGATGTGGAAGTTTTTGTGGGTGATTTTACCGATAAATTACAGAGGAATTCAAATCAGGATGTTCGTACAATGATGTGTCCACATCAACGACAGAATCACCGACAAATTCACAAACAAAAATATTTCATCGGTAATTCCATCGGTAAAAGTTAATATATGACCTGGTCATCGACAATCCGCTCCTCAATTCACTTTCTTCTTCCCCCAACCCTGCATCTAAACAAACTACCCACCCCCAACTGCAAACAACCACCCCCCCTAAAATATCTCCCTCTTCTGAACACAAGTCATCGTTTTTTAACTTTTACAGTCACATCATCCGCATTCTAATTTATTGTAGATTCTTTTATTTTTAGTAAGTAAATCTATTTTTTTTTAATTTTAACATTAAAATGTCAATTTATTATTGTTGAATGTTTTTTTAGTACATGTATTTTGTTTGGATGTTTACTTGTTGTATTGTTTTTTCTCAAACAAACATATAGTATGGATTTATAATTTTGTACTTGTTATGGTTTGTTTTAGATTTTATAAAATTATATTTGTTTGTAAATAGTTGAAACTTATATCGAATTACCGACTTAGGTATGTTTTGATGAAATAAATAATAATTTGTTTAACTAGTCCATTTTAATTTTTTGTCAATTTTATTGCCGAGTTATAATTTCTGTAAATTAATGTGTATAAATCTGTATGGATGTAGATAATTGATAATAAATATTTAAGAGAAGTTTGAAAGTAAGTTGGATAATTTTGAGCTAAACCAATATTTTTGCAAATTTATTTACTTAACGTAGTTAATTAACAAGTTGTCATCATTATTTTATAGAGGTTTGATAGAAGTCATTGGTGTATCGAGATTCACCCCAAGAATTATGGAGGATAGATTATTATTATTATAATAGGGTTCAGGGTTTTATTAATTTCATAATATTTATTCCGAGAAATTTTAGTAGAGGCAATATTAGGTGTCCATGCAAGTGGTGTAAAAATAAAAAGTTTCTGCATCCAGATATTATAATTATGCATCTTCTACACAAAGGGTTCATGGAGGATTACCTGTGTTGGTATGCACATGGAGAACTATTTATTCGTAACGAGAGCGTAGTAGAAAGGATGGTTTGGTCAACTTCTAGTGCTAGCAATGTGCATGGAGTTATAAATTACAACAATAAACCTTACATGAATATGGTTATAGATGCAATGAGAATGAATCAAGGTAATATCAATTAATGTCCAATCATAATAGAAGAACCTAATACAAACGTGACCAGGTTTTTCGATATGTTGAAAGATTCCGATAAACCATTATGGGATGGTTGTACAAATCATAATAAATTATCAGTCATTGCACAGGTGTTCACCATCAAGTCGAATTATAGGTTGAGTGAGGATGGTTATGACAGAATTATTGAATGGGCGAAAAGCATTTTACCTGAAGGGAATATGCTGAAAAAGAACTTCTATGTTGTTAAGTCTATGATGAAACCCCTCAATTTAGAATACTAAAAAATTTATATATGTCTTAACTTCTGCATGTTATACTACCTTGAAAATGCTGAGCTGACCGAGTACATGACATGTAGGCATTCCCGTTACAAACCCAGAACTGACATGGAAAAGACTCTCGTGACATATAAAAAACTTTGATACTTTCCAATCACACTTAAACTACAAAGGTTATTCATGTCACCAAAAACTGTTGAGCACATGACATGGCACCAATCACATGATGCGGTAGATGGAGTGATGGTGCATCCTTCTGATGGTAAAGCATGAAAACACTTTAACAGTGTACATCCTCACTTTTCAGCTGAATTAAAGAACATGTGTTTTGGGATGTGTATAAACAGATTCAACCCATTTAGGTTATTTATTGCTTCTTATTATACCCATTGTTTACAACTTGCAACTAAGATATGTATAAGGTTGGAGTTCATGTTTTTATTTACGGTTATACCCGGTCCTAACAGTTCGAGCCGAAATATAGATGTTTGTCTTCGACTGTTGATTGATGAGTTGATGCAGTTGTGGTACTCCGGGGCTTTGACTTATGATGTATCAAGAAAACAAAATTTTCGTATGAGGGCAGTTTTGATGTGGACTATCAATAATTTTACAGTTTATGGAATGGTTTCTGGTTGAAGCATACATGGAAAACTAGCGTGTCCATACTGCATAGAAAACAAGACATTCACGCTAACAAACGGAGGTAAAATGTCTTTTTTTTACTGGCATCGGCATTTCTTCCCAACAAATCATAACTACATGAAGGATTTTTTTGTTGGTAGAGTTGAAAAGGATGTTGCACCGCTATGTATTTCTAGTGAAGAATTGAATGACATGGTGTTAGAGTATGGCGACATTGTGTTTGGTTTCCAATTCGCTAAGCAGAAGTTTCCTGGTTTTGGTTTGACCCACAACTGGGTAAAGCAAAGTATTCTCTAGGAGTTTTCGTATTGGAAGACCAATCTTCTTCATCATAACCTAGACGTCATGCACATAAAAAAGAACGTGTTCCAGAATATTTTCAACACTGTCATGGATGTGAAAAGGAAAACAAAGGACAACATGAAGGCTAGAATGTATATAGCGTTGTTTTGTAACTATAAAAATATATAATTGGTTTTTGATGGGTTATGGGTCGCTAAGCTCAGAACAAGCTTCGTCTTAGAGAAGAATACACAACTACTAGTCTACTAATGGCTTAAGAGTTTGTGTTTTCCCAATAGACATGCCCCGAACATATCAAGTTTAGTTAATCTGGAGGAATACAGATTGTATGGAATGAAGATTCATGACTGCCACGTGTTTATGTAAACACTCATTTCATTAGTTTATCGTGATTTGTTGTCAAAGAGGATATGGGATGCACTCACGGAGATCGGTCATTTTTTTAGAGATATATGCTTCAATAAGTTGCAGACACATCATATTGAGAGGCTTGAAATGAATATCATCAAGACAATATGTAAACTTGAGATGATATTTCCTCTATCGTTTTTTGACTCAATAAAGCATCTACTTATATATTTATTGTATGAGGCAAACGTTAGAGGACCAATCTAGTATAGATGAATATATCCATTCAAGAGGTTAGATATTACAAATGCAATGTATTGTTGATGTATTTTCATTGTTTTTTTAATTTAAAATATTTTTTTAATTCCATGCAAGTACTTATTTAATCTTCAGAAAAAGGTTAAGAATAAGGCCCATGTTGAGGCTTCGATATGTGAGGCCTATATTATTATGGAGATCTTAACATTTATCTCGTACTATTTTGAGCCTCATTTGAGAACGAGAATCAACCATGTTCCATCACATAATGATGGAGGTGAAATGCCTTCAAGTGGGCACAATATATCTAACACATGATGTTTGAGCGGTTCATACGACGCTCATAATCTGGTGCTGAGAACCAGAACTGGCAAATTCACAATTTGGTTACAACGCACACCGTCGACTCCATTCCATTCATTGCACATGCAAAGTGAATGGTAAGATTAATTTTAATGACATCTATCTTTAATTAATTTGTTGTTATTAATAAATATATTTAACTTTCAATTTTTTTTCTTATAGGCTATGTCTCTTGGACGTGAGCCAAGCTCAATTGAGCTTTTTATAGAGACGCACTTATGGAGTGAAGACCGCCAAAAGGGGGTGCAACAGTTCATCAACAATCGCACTCAACACTTCGTGGTATGTTCATTCAACCATTTTCTTTCGTAAGTTATTATTTTCTTGAATTGAATTTGATGATTTCTTTTTTAATTTTTAGGAGACATATAATAGCCAGTTGAGGGAGATATATGGGGACGATCTTTCGACCCACCCGAATAAAAATCAGGTGAATAGACCCTTCAACACTACGGCTGATAACTTGAGAGCAGACCTTAGTGTCTCAACCGTTGGGAGCTTCCAATCGGCATCGAGCACCCAATCTCAGTAGTTCATAAGTGGAAACTGAGTTTTTAGCGTTCAAATATGTTGGATCTTGATTTCCTACCCGTCTATAATGGTTAAAGCATAAAGCCAATTCCATGTCATTGCCTAAATTTAAAATAAAATAAAAAAACAAGCAAGAAGAAAATGAAACAGGCGCCTAGATCTGGTTTGCTAGGCTTAATTTCCTACCCGTCTATAACGGTTAAAGCATAAAGCCAATTCCATGTCATTGCTTAAATTTTTTTTAAAAAAAAAAAAGCAAGAAGAAAATGAAACAGATGCCTAGGTCTGGTTTGTTAGGTTTAAGCATCTAAGCTTTTGTTTGAATGCAAGATTTGCAGGTCTAGCTTTTAAGTCCTGCACGCTTGGTCTTATATTTTTTTTGTGTTGCTTTTCTTAATTTTGTAATAATATTTTTAACTAAAAAGAAAGTTACCGTAAGCATCCTATAGTTTAATCTATTTTACATTTTGCTTCCATTGTTTTGAAAATAATAGAACATCTTCGATCAACAAAAAATCCCAATCAATTAAAATGAATAAAATAACCCCATATATATTATATCAGAAAACCCAAAGTTGAGAGGAAGCCAAGATCTATACAGAAATCAATTTCCTCGTTGAGAGAAACAACGTGTTGGTGAGGAAAGTTTTTGGATAGCTGGCAACTTGAAATTTAAGGGGTGTTTCATGGTGTTTTCAAGTAGGAATTGTTTTGGGGAAATCTATGGCTATGGATTTTACAGCCGATTTGGCCTTTTATTTGGGTTAGAGGGTTTCTCTGTAGGTGGATCGAAAACAAGTTAATGTGTGGAGAAAAGGGTCATGATAGAGGCTATGAAATTGGCGGAGAGAAATGTGTTCCGGAGGTTGTGCTTTCACTGCTGGTTGGCTTAGTCGGCGAGAAGAGAGGTTTGAGTAGTTTGACAATGATGGTGATTTTAGGAAAGATGAAGACAATCTGTCCATGAAGGTTAATATTTCATTTAGATTCTCATATCTTATTTTACTTTAGATAAAAATTATTAGATGTAGTGGAAGGTTAATTGATGTTTTGATAAATATATAGTCAATCTAATGCTAGCTTGTTCTTCTTGCTTCTTTGAGGGACTAGATGGCCAATTAGATCCTAACATCATGCATGGAGGAGGTTATGTTAGGAGAGGTTAGTTACAAAATAGATGAGGTAAAAGAGAGGGAACTTGGTTATTTTATGTTAATTTATGGGTGGTTAGAGTTGTTGCCGTGGTTGTTCATGAAGAAGAAGGTTGTGGTGGCAACTGGAATGATGGTCAGTTGAGGAGAAAATGAAGGAGAGTAGGATGGTGTTATGGGTGCTGGATTGTGGTTATGGATTGAATGGTGATAGAGATGAGGTTGGTTACAATGTGTAGGGAAGAGAGTTTGGGAAAATTAGAGAAGATTGCAATTTTTTATGGTAATTTTGTAATTTTAATGATGTAAAGCTTTTTAATCATTAATTGATATAATATCAATATTGTAAATAATTTTATCTTTTTATGGGCATGTAAAGTGTTATCAAATTATAAACTATACAATATAAATTATAATTTTTAAAAAATGAAGGCAAAATTAAAAAAAATTAACTAAACTATAGGAGGATCAAAGTAATTTTCTGTAATTAAAATGATTAGAAATATTTTTTATATTTCTAGAAAAAATATATATTTTTTTTTTTTCGAGGAATATATGTTTATTTAAGTTTTATTAGGTTTTCATTCGAAAGATTAAGTTATTTATAAGAAATACTTATATATATATATATTATCATCAAGTTACAAGAGAAGAGTGAAAGGAACTACCTACGTTTTTCTCAAAATGCTCCGCGTGGTAGATAACATCATAATGAATGTAAGAACAACTTTAGAAATATCGAAGATATAGTAGGATTGTCAGTGTCATCAGCCCTTCAATTATAAATGTTATTTGCTATTTAAAGATTCCTCATGTCTCTTTGAACATTGAAATAACATGAACCCAGCAAGCATATGCAGTAATAATGACACCATCCTTTTGATTTGAGAGCGATGTCTACGTCCATCTTATTGAGGATTAATTTGTCTGAGACAATCCCATATCATTAGCATCTGGACAAAACATCCTCCTCTGTATATATATATATATATATATATATATATTAGCTTCAACTTTACAGAATTTCTCGTAATTAAGTTCTTTCCCACAATTAAATTATAAAATGTATATGGCCCATTTTATAATTTATTAATTGTGGGAAAGAAATGGAGTTAAGTTGACATATTAGCAAGTCGACAAAACGTACTAATCGTACCATTAAATTTCTCTAATTTTCCCAGAATTATTAGTTCTTGATTTATTTCTTAGAGAAAAGGACTTCTGGTCTGTGGATTGACACCTCGAGCAAAAGATTTACAGTAAAGATTTTGATTCGAGTTTCCATCCGTCGTGAGAGGGCGAATGTGTTTGGCTTCTTCTGCATTTGTATATATTCTCCTTTGATGTGAGATCACGGCATCCCCAGCTGTTTCTTTCCATCTCTCCCAATAATTCTGTACATGAAATACCTTTATTTCAATTTCGTGCTTTTAGTTTTCAAGAATCTATTAATTAGTTTAGAATTACAAATTTAATTTATCCTTTGATTAAATCAAGATTTTTACCCAACTATTGTATCAAGTTTTTTTATTTAACTTAAAACACAATCTTTAAAAAAAATAATAATTTCAATTAATTTGCAAATTAAAAACATATCAAACATACCCTTAATTTGATCATTTTAATTCCTTCTACAGTCATTTTTTTTTCCAATTATCAACAAAAAAAAGAAAATGGTAGTATTGTCTAGTCCTAGTGCTTCCTTTGGAATGAAGTTTAAGTTGCTTGAAAATCATCAACCGGCACAGGATCGGATATTGAAAAGATGCATGGGTTGTCTGCATATGAAAGAGTGATTTGTCCTCTCAATTCATTGCTCTCAAAACCCGTATGTACTTTTATATATTGTAAAAGGAGTTGTTTGGTATTAAGTTTTAATATGTTTTTTTTTTGGTTAAAATTTAATTTTTTTTACTTTACATTAATTTTTTAGTGTTTTTTTTATCATTTTGATGGGTTGATGTCAAAAAATAAATTTTTTAAAAATATATATATTATTTTAATATATTTCCAAACAAAAAACACTTTAAAAAACAATTATTATTATAATGATAAATATCCTTAAGTGAAATTCATATAAATCAATCAAATTTATCAAAAAAAAAAAACTAAATGTGATAGGAAAGTTATTGTACCCCTAAACACACAAAACAAAAACATATTAATTGTAAAGTGTAATAACTAAATAGTCCATTAATCATTTAAACTTTGAACTATGTATTTGAGATGAGTGATTTATCATTATGATACAATTTTTATTTTTATTTTTACAAATTATATGGGTTAGATTGGCTATTTGTTTTTTATGGTTAAATTACTAATTTAACCATATAATAAAATAATCTAATGCTTACTTCTCAAGAATATTTTTCTATTTTCATATTTTTAGAATAGTGCAATTAATTTGATATTTTTAAAAACAAAACCAACAAAACTCTTACCTGATGGTTTTTTTTTTGTCATTTTACATTGTTTTTATTGTAAATTCTACGGGTATTCATGGGTATTGTTGTAAATTATATTTATTAAATATAATTAAAAAAACTTGTTAGCGCATGTTGAGCACGTGTCAGCTTGTGGATGATTCTAGTGCCATTCGGGCGATGTGGAAAGGGGTCATCTGACAATCAAGCGTCGTCTTATAGGGTGGCGTTTGAAAGTTCTCGACGCCACCGACCCGATGAGATGGCGCATGTCCCAAGATTCACAATGGTTTGGCAGCAGTGACCGTTTTCTCCTTTCTTCTCTCTCTCCCAATCTAGATTTTCATGTCAGCCCTTTAAAAATTCAAAAGCAAACCTTTAATTTATTGATTCTTTAGATTTGGTTCCTTTGACTTTTATTATGGGTTTTTTTATCTTTAATAATTTATAAAATTGGTATGACTTTTTAATTTTATTCTTCTTAATTTTTTTTATCTTTCAAATTTGATCATCATTCTTTTAATTGCTATTTTTTGTTTGGAATCAATTTTTAAATTGATTTTGTTTTATGATTTCACCCTCTTTTGATCTTTTTTGTTATCAAATTTAATTATTATTCTTTTGATTGTTAATTTTTTTATTTGACTAGTTTTTATTTAAAATCAATTTTTAGATTGAATTTATTTTATAATTTCACCTTCCTTTGGTTTTTTTTCTGTCAAATTTAATTGGTAAATATTTTCCAATGAAAATTATGAACGAAGATTTTCTATCACAAATTCTATCGTAAATAATGACAAAATATGTCTTGTTAACACTACCATTAATTTTTTTCAATTTTCCAATTGTGGAGCCTCAACTAGTTTCACCACTACTTAAAATGTTATTAATTTCTAGTTCCTCTTCTTCTCATTTCCTTAAAAGGTAAAAATTCTCCATTTCTATTCCTTTAATTTTCCTTTGTTTCAATAAAAAAGAGGTAAATTTATCTTTCTTCGTCTATTTTATTCCCTTCCCCTAACGTTTTTTTTCTTTTTTTCTCTCTTTTTCCTACCCCCAACCACTCATGTTTTAAAATCATGAGTTACTTACAAGCTCACCCAGCTCAACCTACAAATTTTGGATTATTTCAGTTCTTAGTGAAAAATACCGGATTGGATCTTATTTTTGCAATCAATTCAATGGATTTGCATGGCGGATTGGATTTTCACTTGCCTCCTCTAAAATAAAGAAAATATTCTGCTGGCCCCATTATATGACATAGAATATTTGATAGGAAAAAAAGAAAAAAAAGAAAAAGACAAGAGTGGCCCCACAACGCATATATCACGCCAACATTCCTTGCGTTTCTTGGTCCATATACGTGGGTACATACAAATAGCAGGAAATTGATGACTTGTTTCAAAAGCATGTAAATTACTAAATTAGCGATATTCAAAACCTCACAGGACCCCACGTACATTTATGAAGCTTGAAGTTCCTTAATTTTGTCAGGTGACCCTTCGTATTTGACTGCAAATACACTGTATTTTCTATGTATATACACAGTTTGGCATACGAAGCTTCGTCGGTCTACTACTCCTCCTCCCAAATCTCCATGTTTTAATTGAAGCTGTCATTTTCCCTTTTCAAAAGAAGAAACTTGTTTATTTATTTTTCCCCCATGTCAGTTTTTTCCCACTCCAAAGCATTGGATGCCCAAAATAGTCAACGAAATCCATCTTATCAACTCCCTGTCATGGGCGATGAGTTACTATGTATACATGAACACATTCCATCGTTTCAACTTCCCTGTAATTAATGGGTGACGGGTTAACCATATAAGATGGATATATCCTATGGTTTAATATCCATATCAGCCAAGAACATTAACAAGCGGATAGCCTACTAGCTCCTAACGTTATACACAAGCTCTCATGTGCTTTACTCGACTCTGTAAGCCACAAGGTTGCAACAACAACGAGGAATTCTGCAAGCTTTTTTCTGAATTGAGGCGTCGCATTTTAAATCTGAATTCCTGTAGCAACTTAATTAGAAAACGGGGGCACAGCTAGCTAGCTAGCTAGCTGCTCTTAATTCTTCAGAAAATTAAACAATTATTGGCCCCGATATTCTTAATTGCACATTTCAAAGAATTCAAGATGCAATGGATCATTGAAATGATGGTACGAGGAAAAGCAAACAACCTAGTTGAATTCGAGACATGATCAAAAAGCATGGAGAAAATGGAAACTCCGCAAAATCCAAAAAGGCTAGTACGTACTCCACGAAGAATTGAAAATCAACGTGTGGCTAGGTAAAGAGAGTGGGAAAAAAACTAGCCTCTGACTTAGACCTTCGAAGGAGTTATAAACATGTCTGTTAATTATAACACTAATGAACTCAAATCCAAACAAATAATTTAGATGTGTGACCCCTCATCAGCATATATTAATATGACATTTCAACCGGCGTGCTATTATATGATTTATAACATGTCAAAACAGACATGAAAGAACAGGACTCCATTGTCAAAATCCTTACAAAAGTCCACTCAAAAAGTAGACCAAACTTGAAAATCACTCAAGAAAGCATAAATCCAATTATTAGTACATATATATATATATATATATATGGCTCTGATTATTATTATTATGAAAAAAATTGGTTGAATATATCGTTATGATTAGTTGGTGTATGCTTTCGTTTGAGGACAGTGACTGATTGGTGAGCTCTTTTACACTCAAGCATGACGAAAGTAATGAATCTAGATATTGCAAAATTTTATCAAACAGAGCACTAAATGAATAAGCTAACGTTCTTGGTTTTGTTGTCTTTCAGCTATTTGTTTTGTTGGTACGTATGCATGGAGAGAGCGAGCGAGCGAGCGAGAGAGAGAGAGATGAACTCACGGCTGCTTCCAGCCTCTACAGGACTACAATATCCGATTGCTTAGGGAATTTCAATTGATTTCATGGGAACATTCCATTACCAAGTCTAGCTACTACTGATTTTTCAAGCACGCCCGTGTAGACAAAAAAATACTTGTATTAGGTCATATACATTATTTTTCTCCTTTCTGCTTGGCAAAAGCAGTCAAATATAACCCCTTTATCTAGTTTATCACTCAATTTAAACTACTCCAATATGTCAAATGTAAGAAGTTTAACTTATTTTTATCATATGTTAATAAATAAATAAAAATAGCCTTCCTTGGTGTTACGATTCAAAGTAAGAAGTTATAATTCAAAAATAAATACTTTAATTTATCCCACATCATTGATAAAGAGAAGATGCCTCGAGCCCACCACCATCCCACAACGCTAATCAGAAAAGGGCTATACAAAAAGCCCAAAAAGTATAACAGGCTTGAAAAGTGAAATATTTGATTGACCGGACAGTATTTTCTTTTTCTTGGTAAATAAGGCAGCTTAAACACAAAAGAAAAGTAACTTGAAGAAATACAAAATCTAGGCATAGCAATCCAAGGGCCTCTTGATGCGAGAGATCACAAATGCCATCAGGAGGAAGATTGAAATACTGCACTCCTAGATGAAGCTTGAAACTAGTGTTAGCAGACCCTGGTTCCCTTCCGCCATAGACGTAGGTAAATTGAGCCTCCAAGCCACGGTAGTTTCTTACACGATCCTATCCTCAAAATTTATTACCATTAAACATCCAAAATGCACAAGGTTTGATTAGGGCTCTTCAAAAAAGCTGATTCTAGCTATTAAACTGAAAAAATTAAATTAATAAAAAAAAAACTGAATCAATCGATTAAAAAATCAGATAAATTACTTTATTCAATTTGATTTTGATTTTAAAAAATTTAAGCTGATTAAATTGGATTAAACCATATTAGTTCTATTAAATCTAAATATGACTTAAAAAAACAAGGTATAAAAAAAAATATCTTTAACCTTAAATCATTTTATTCCTTTTTAACTGCCCTTCTACTCTTCTATCTCATTTTCTCTTCTATTAACCTAAAACTAAATCCATCTTTTGAGTTTTGACACCACCCACCTCTTTTTTCCATTGCTCTTTGGCCTCCTTTATGGCTATGGTGAAACTTATCTTTTTTTTTCTTTGGTTTTTTTATGGAACCTACTTGGCTGACAAGGTTACGTCAAAGCAATTTTCACATGATTTAATTTAAGACTCAAGCTAAGTAGAAAGTTGGGTTGAGATTCTTAGACTTTGAATTGTTGTATTGAGTTTAATGACAATGCCAAAAAAAATTGAAAGTCTAGAAATTATTTTATTTACATTCTAAAAGCTTTTTTAGTTCAAGCCACAACGAGAGCACAATCAATAAATTGGTTTGTGTATATATCATAGTTGTAAAATATGGTCTCACTTAGCAAGTTGATCCGGAACCCTGTTGACTTAGAGCGTTGGCCGGTTTTACATAGGTGAAAATTGAAATTGCAATTGGCCAGGCTAAACCTAGGTGACCTGTCGAGTCAACTCGAAACTCAAGTGACCCAGCATAATTTTTTTTCATTAAGAAAACAGTGTCATTTTGTTTTAGAGATACAAATCCCGACCTCCCCTTTTTCTTCCCCTATTTCTTCATTTCTTCTTTCTTTTGTTCTCACATCGTTTACATCTATGAGAAAAAACTAAAAAACTCAGTCCAATCCCCTACTCTTGCTCCCTTTGTTCTTCATTTATTTTTGAAACTACTGCTTTAAAAGTTCATCATCTCCTATTATAGTAATTTATTCTTTCCACTGTTGCCAAATCTTATTATCTTGTATGTTAACATGCTCTTACATTTACAACAAGAAGTTTTTACAAAGATTACTATGGTGAATTTTGACATTATTTTTGTCTATTTGCAGATATTTGAGTAGTAAGAACAAGCTCACATGTCTAGTTCTTCATCCTCTCAAGAAAAAGTCTAACAGTGGATAATTGCAGCTAAGATTTGGCTATCAACTTCAATGATTATAAATTTCTCAAGTGAAACATATATATTTTTAGTGTATAATTATAAAGAAAAAATTATCAATGTTTGGATAAATTGTCGCACATGGACGCGCGACGTCAGAGGGTTATTTAAAGTCACCTCCTAGTTGTTTGGTTCAGGGTCGCTAAGAAATTCAGGTGTACTGACTCTGGTGTACTTGTCTTATCAGAGATTTAAGGGTAAAGGACTAGTTGTGACCGGGAAAGGTATTAGCACCCCTAGCGTACCTTACCTGAAGTAAATTGCTTTGTGTGATTTGATGTGGTTTAAAGGTTTTGGTGGTTTTTTTATTGGTGGTCTATTTGTGGTTTAGGATTGAGATTTACCCGTATGAATAAATTTGGTATTTATGGATTTATTATGGACTCGTGTACCCAAATAAATTCTTAGAAAAAGATTATTCATAATTGGTGTGTTATGGTGAAAATACTCCAAATTAAAATTGGTGAATATTTAGAATAACTTTGAGAATTTTCTGGTCAACTACCGATATTTCAAATATCAGCCTCACTTGTAAGTCCAGTGTTCTATACCAAGATTTTTAACCATTAATTCTAATGAATTAAAAAAATAAGGATTTATTAAAATATTGGCCAAATTCTCATGGGTTTAGTAAACTAGTTATTAAATCCTAAAATGCATGCAAAATACGTATTTTGAATTCTTCATATGTAAATACTAGACGATATGATTTTGTTTATGTTTTTGAGAGACTTTGATTGTTTGCAATTAAAAACATTTATTTTGTTTTTTCTTTTTAGTTTTAAAACATATAAGAAAATACAACTACACACTCCCATTAGCGGAGAGAGATCTGGCCTTCCAAAGCTTCGGTCCTTTTTTCCTTTCTTTCTTCCTAGGTCAGCGGTGAGCTTGATCTTTACCTGCAAAACAAAGAAAAACAACGTAAACATTTGATTTTAATTTTATTTTTTTAGATCTGATTAAGCTTTCTATTTCAATCTTTCTCTCTAATTTGTCTTTCTTTTTTTCTTCTTCAGATGGCAGATCTAGTTGTTGGGTAGCATCGGTGCTGATATGTCACTATCTACAGGTACTGTTGGAGGTTATTTCAATGGTCAATGGATCTTTAGAGGTTATTGGGTTGCGTCATGGGTATGGTTATTGATGGTGATGGGGCCAATGGTTGTGTTGACTAAGAGGTAGTGATTGGCTAATGGTGGGGTTTTTAGCCGTGGTTGAGAGAGGTAGAGGATGGGTGGAAAATATAGGGTAACCAGCGGTGAGAAAGAGAAAATGACAATGAATCTGCAGTGGTTAGAGGCAGTGAGTAAGTTGTTATTGTCATTGGCAGTGATAAGGAGAGAGAAGAGAGGCTGTCACAGAGAAAAGAAGACACAGCTTGGATTTTTTTATGGGTCTAAGAATGGTGGGTGACGGTTGGATGGTGGTTCGACCAAGGAAAAAGGTTGCTAGTTAACTAAAGGTGGAAGATGGGTGGCCTGTAAGGGGAAGAAGTTGCTGGTAAAGAAAAAAAGAGGGAGACCTCTATGCAAGGGTTTTCTTTTTTGTCAAGAAAGCGAGGTTGGTGTGAGATGGTATGGATAATAGAGGGAGACAATCAAGAGAGGCGGCCAAAAGGTGTTGTTGGTTTTCTTTTTCTTTTTTATGTTGGTAGGTCCTAGTGTAGAGATAGGGTCTAAAGGTTTTTTTTTTTGTATTGTGTGGGTATGGGGAGAGTATGTGTGAGTATTTTTTATTTTTTTTGTATCTCTCAAATTTTCTCCCTCTCTTAAGTGTGTGTGTGTGTGTGTTGTAACCCACTTATTTATAGATAAAAATCTTCTTTGGCTTGAAGGCAAAGCAAACCAAGATCAACCATTGGATTTCAAGAATAAATCACAACCATTCATTTGCTAACTTGGAGACAAATCAAAGAAAAATGGACTCTTGAATAAAGAGAATTGATTGTAGATCATTTGATTAAAAAAGATGGGTTGCTTGGTGAGAGGGTTTCTAATTTTCAAATTGGTCCTCTCCCTTCTGTAATTACAATTAGATCACTAAAAAATTAAATGTATTTTTTTCTTTTTTTCTCTCTTTTTTTTTTATTTTAATGACCTTGTTTATGTCCACTATAATTTGAGATTAAAATAAAAGTATTTTATTTTCTCTAATTCTTCAAATATTATTTTATCTTATTAAGATGCATCATTGATATTTATATTATGTTTATCTTTACTTTGACTACGTAGGAATTATTGGAAAATGGTGAAATTATGATCCAATCAATTTTGAGGTATTTTATGACATTGATAATTAGGTTGTAGAAAATGATCCATCAACCTTAACAACTAAAGAAGATGTTTTCGTCTTGATCTATCAACGGTGACTATTAAAGATACTTTCAATGATGATAATAAATGACTGATGCTTTACTTATTGATTTGTTTTAAACAAAGTATTATATAACATGTAATATTTATTCTTTAATTATAGATTTGATAAATTTCAATAAGATTGATGATGAAACTATAAAAGAGCATGGTTATGTTCTAATAAGCATTGATGAGGTAGACCCAATACCATCGACACTTAATTTGAATTTTTTTTTGGACATGGAAGAGCTTACCATGTTCATTATACCAAAGTGAAGGTGTTCACGAGTATGCATCAATATGTGTTGCATTGGTTTTCAATATACTTCAACATAAAACTTGAAATATAATGTTATAGGATCTTGAACTTTTTAATAATAAGGATATTGTTATGATAAAGTATCAATCAAAATATAAAATTTGAAATTATAATCATTTAATTGCTTTTCCCCTTGCACCTGTAGCATGTTGAATAATAAATGATTGTTCAATAATGAATATTCATATGGATACCCTAACCTCGATGGATATCTAATTTTTTTACTTTATGGGTAATAGATAAAGTATGGATATAGAGAAATCCAACTAGTGAGTAACCATTGTTATCCCTAATCAATTCAGTGCTATATTATAGTAAACAAAGAATAAAACACGTGTTTAAAATTTTTTGGTGATATGGATTTAATAATTTTGTAATTTATGGCATGTAATTAAAAAAAACTTTACTCTCTCCTCTAAGTTTTCAATTTACCTCAACCAATACAAGTGTTTTATTTTTTTTCTTATTGTAGAAATTTAAAACAAAAGAGAATGATATCATTTGATAATTTAATTATATATGTGATTTGAATTTCAACTTATATAGGGTTTATATAGTCATATAACAAGACTTATAGGAAAAAAATAAACGAATTATAGGAAATACTTGATCATCATTCACTGGACTTTGATTAAAAGATCAATCAAGTGTTCAACCACAAAAACACACGTATTTAAAAATTATTGGTGATATAGATTTAATAATTTTGTAATTTATGGCATGTAATTAAAAATCCCTCCCCTCTCCTCTAAGTTTTAAATTTACCTCAACCAATACATATGTTTTATTTTTTCTTATTGCATAAATTTTAAATAAAAGAGAATGATATTATTTGATAATTTTATTACATATGTGAGTTACATTTTAACTTATAAAAGGTTTATATAGTCATATAACATGACTAATAAAGAAATAAAATAAAACAAATTATTTAAAATGGTTGATCATCTTCTGTAACTGGATGATTGAAATAGTTTCTTAATTGTTTGGAATTACTTGATTCCTTAATATTTTTTTATTGATTAAAAACATATTTACATTATTTATTTCCTTAACACTTATAACATGGTCTATTTTAAAAAAAAATACAAATCTATAACTTGTAAAAAGACTTAGTGGCTAAAGTGGCCTATTTTCTAATATATTCTAAATAATAAAATGAAACCAACCCTTGTCTAAAAAAAATCAACAGACCTTAAATCATGGCAACCCTAATTGATCGCTAGTTTATATATTGCGATGTGTAAATTGAGGAATATAATATTCTAACTTGCTAGTTAAACTAACAAATGTAGATTGATGAATATAATATTCTAATTTCCTAGTCTAACTAACACAAACTTTGTATTTAGGCCTTGAATAAGCCTTAGGCCATCAAACCTTTTGGTAGCATGTTTGAGGCTATGACTAATAAGTTTGATGAAGTCATCAAAAAAACTTCACACGAAAATTAGGTTTTTTGCAGGTTGCAATCCTAGACCAAGACATATGGGCTTGAATATAGGTTTGGTGTTTAGACTTGATTGTTCTTGAAAAATAAGTCTCTTGTTTAACAAGAGCCTCTCTGGTGCTTAAGTCGATAAATGTAGGAGAGAAATGAGAAAGATGTAAAAATAAGAGTAAAATGTTGAGTCTAAAGAAATTATAACCTATGTGAACCTCTTTGTTTACGTCATGATCCAAGATATTTATAGACTTTAGACATATCAGTTCACCTATAGAGTTACATGAAAATTGATTGGTGAGACTTTAGTGTCCACTATTAGAAGTAGTGTTTGGCATAGTATTGGCGAAGTGTTTAGTGAATGTCAATGACATATTAAAAAGAAATAATCATTAGCTAATATAAAAGACGTCTGATTTTTATAGCATTGAGTATGTTTACACTACGACCATTGGCTAAAAAATATGGCACTAACCCTGTATAAAAATATGCATTTACAGAGAATACATCAAAAATTATGTCAATTAAACATAAAAAAAATATTTTATGTGTGAGTAGTATGGAGTTGTGTTTTGAATCCTTAGAACTTGAAAAATACATTAAGATCTGTATAAGAGTTAAGAATTTTTTGTTAGGTTGGAGCATAATAATTTTTTGGTTCAAAATAAAGAGAAAAAACAGGTTTGGTTAGTCTAAGCAAACTAAAAAGCATTTTGTTTGGAATGTAGTTTAAAGGGATTGGAAGTAGTCCATTTGGGCAAGAGCCTAAACGGGGCCATTTAGGCTGCTGGCTTAAATGACGTGCATGCGTGTGTGTGTGTTCCCTATAGTACATGCAATCTCTATCCTAAGAAAACGTGTATGACCCACATCATCTTTTAATGGTCTTTCAAGGTGCCAATATAATTGTCTCGTCAAGATTTTTCTAACGATACTAGGTATCAAAATCAAAGATCAAGTGTGTCTTGATAACCTATTATTTCCTTCACTTTTTTCTTCCTATCTTATCTTTGCTCTCTCCTTGCTATGTCATCCATTAAATATTTTAATTTTTATTTCACTTTGTTTAGGACAAAACCCTAACAGGGTAATTTTTTATTTCATCCTGTTTAGGTCATGGCCCAAATGGAGTGGCTTTTATTTCACTCTGTTTTGGCCACAACCCAAACAAAGTGGTTTTCTGTATATACACCACAATTAATCCCCGCCTCTTTGAGGTTTTAAAACATACATGTTTGAAATACTTAACTAGCATAAGTTAGGAAAGAAAATTTACTTGTTTTGTATAGATGATGTTATATGTTGTGGCTATGAGAGTGGTACCGACTCTTAGATGTTGGCTTTTTTATGTTTTGCAAAGTTCCCAACATGAGAGTTTCTTCATGAATTTTGTTAACTTTTTTGTGTGAAAGAGGAGAATTCAATAGTGTTGCTTGTAAAGACAAGCAGTGTACTGATAAAAAAAAATTGAAAGTGATATGGTTTATGTATATAGATGAAAATATTTCATGAGCAGCCATAAAAACTGAAGAATAATCCTTGATTATTTTTAAGACAAGTAGTAACATGTACCTAGAGAAATGTGGTCATACAGACCTAAAAAAAGTGGTCACGAGGACCTAAAGAAAGATCTCTTATCCTTTAGAAGATATTAAAGATATGTATGAATATTTTATAGAGATTTTTCCATAAATATTTGTTATTGAAATACATTTGGAGACATGAAGATCTCGTCATAGAGATTTTCATGGATATATATTTGGAGATTTCAATGGAGATTTTTATCGAAGATATTAAAGATGTGAAGAGAAGTTACTGCATTTATTGAAAGTACAAAAGATAGAGATACAATTCCTAGAGCTAATTTGGAGATTATTTGATCTCAAGTAGATCATTAAATATGCAGACTTATTTTCTTTCATGCTTAGGTTTTCTTTCTTTTTTCATGAATTGGTGGAGATAACTTATAATGATTAATCTTTCTATCTTATTTTTCAAGGCATGCAATTCCTCGGTGTCATACCCATGGTCACAGTAAAAAAAAGCAAAATGTATTATGGCTCCTGGTGTTCGCCTTAAATTTTATAGGAGAAGAATGTTGCATAAATTCTCTTTCTAATAGCATATAGCACCTTAGTCCATGTGGTTGTTAGATGGTTATCAGAAACTTAGAAAATATCAAGTGATCATGAATATGTCATTTGGTGCTCTTTATGATTTGTAAGGTCATCATAGTTATTTAAGTTAACATTCGTAGGGACACATTCTTTAAAGAGATTAGTGTGTAACACTTTGTGATAAAGTGGAGAATATCATACTTGGTGGGATTAGTGTTCACTCTTAGGAGCTGATCTTATCTCGTGTCTAGGTCCTTTTTTATCAGGGAGTATTCGAGTAAGAGTTAAAGGAGAATTGATGAAGATAATCACTCTAAGGCCAGGATCCAAGGAGGAATGCTCTCCCTGGCGAGAGCGGCTTTTTTGGAGTGTGAGAATGTCATGCATATTTTAGATGTTATTTTATCCAGTTCCTTTATTGAACTCGAGTGACCTCTATATACCTGGTGCATGTAATGGATCTAAGTGTTGAATTCCTTGTTGGTGGAATGGAATGATGTGAAGTTGTTCTTATATAGTTAGAAAATCTTAATGAGGGAGTTACAGGAGATCTAAAGAGTTAGAATCCTTATAGCAAGGAAGTCAATTACTTCCTTTTTTTTTAAGTTTCGTCATTTATGAAAAACGTTTTTTAGTGAGAGATGAAGGTGATAAACCAATTTTATATTTAGTTTCTCGTAAATGATGTCAGTGATGAAGTCATGAAAAAATTCACATAGAAATTGAACTTTTCACGAGCTACGATCCTGGCGAGGACATGTGGACTTGAATATGGTCTTGGTGTTTGGGCTTGATTATACTTGAAAAACAAGTTCCTAATAGAATAAAGGATTCTTCAATGCTTAAGTTAGTAAATGTAAGAACGAGAGTGAAATATTCAGTTTGAGGAAATTGTAACCTGTGTGAACATCTCTATTTACTTGGTGACCCAAGGTATTTATAGATCTTGGTAACGTTAGCTCATCTCGGGAGTTGCATGAAAATTGATTGGAGAAAATATTGGTGCCCACAATTGGAAGTTGTGTCTGACATGGTAATTGTGAAGTGTTTGGTGAATGTCAATGATATGTTGGTGAGAAATAATCATTGGCTTAGAAAGGAGGTGCCTGATTTTTATAGAGTGTGGAGCATGTTTGCATTGCGACCATGGCTAGAAAAGTTGGCGCAGACCCAATATAAAAATATACACTTATAGAAAATATATCAAAGAATATATCAGTTAATCATAAAAAAATATCATGTGTGTAGGGAGTGCAACGTCGCATTCTAACTCCTCAAAACTCAAAAAAAATATGTTCAAATATGTGTAGGAGTTGAGAATTTTGTGTGGTACTAGGTTGAGGCCTGAATAATTTCACATATCAAAACAATAGAAAAGAAAAGAAAAAAAAGGTTTAGACAGTTCAAACGAACTAAAAAGCATTATGTTTGGATTATGGGCTAAAGAGATTTAAAGTAGTTCATTTAGGCAGTGGTCCAAACAGAATAAAAACACCTCTTTTAGGATGTTAGGCCAAACAAGGTGAAGGCATCTTGTTTGGGTCTTAGCCCAAAGGAGGTGAAAGCACCCTATTTAGACTACTGGCCCAAACAAGATGATTTTATTTTTATTTTTTTCGTTTGACACATGCAATGCAAATGCTAGGAAGTAGGTTGCTTCATTTCTTTTAGGAGGCATATGAGGCTTACTTGGTCATCTTATAGTGGTCTTCCAATATGTCATTACAATCATCTCACCAAGATTTTTTTCAATAATACCAGGTGTATCGGAATCGAAGATCGAGTGTGTTTCAACAATACTTGTTTTTCTTTTTTTTAATTGATTTTTTTATTTTATTTTTCAATATTGAATTGATTGAAAATTAGACTTCGTAACTTTTTTCAATTTACTTTCTATAAGTTTATTTTTATCTCATAAACCAGATTAAGGGTTTAATATGTTAACCCGGGTTTACTCAAGTAGTTTTTTTTTGTTATTGTTTAAATTTAATATATTTGTTTTCAATTTTATCTTTTAACATTGAGTTAATTAAGAATTTATCCTCATAATTTTTAAAGGGTTATCACGGTCTCATGATCAAGACTGTGGATTTGATAAGTTAATTTGAGTTGATTTAATATATTATCATATCAATATTTAAAATGAAAATTCTTCAAATATGATTTTATATTAATATTTTAAAAAAATATTAAATACAAGACTTATTTTAAGTTTATAATTAAATAATTTTTTATTAAAAAAATGTTAATAATATTTAAATATTTTTTTTATTAAAAAAATGGTAAACAATTATCTAAAAATTAAACTAAATAGCAACCTAGTCAAAAAAAAAAAAAAAAAAAAAAAAAAAAAAAAAAAAAAAACAGTGTGGGGGGGGGGGGGGGGTTTTTTTGGGCCGA
>Ga0325410_1001952_pt1 | contig 23049 bp, 29 predicted proteins | sample PopdelMetagenome_16_FD_206182 | JGI IMG/M metagenome (GOLD analysis project Ga0325410, IMG submission 206182) | Populus deltoides microbial communities from Bellville, Georgia, United States - Xylem-PdIQD-R3 | ecosystem: Host-associated > Plants > Phyllosphere > Stem > Wood/Secondary xylem...
TTTTATTTTATTAAAATTATTTTAATATCAATACACGAAAATCATTAAAAAATAATATTAATTTTTTTTATTTCTAAACATGTCACTGCTTTTCATTTTCAGGCAATCTCTTCCCATCCTTTCGCATTTTTCTCGTGGAGGGGAAAGGACTTCACACTTCTTCCGATCACAACTTGGAAAAAGAGAAGGTGATGTACGTTGCAGTCCCCGAAAGTCACGACAACATCAACACTGATCACTAACCTTTATATCTATCCAGACACATACATTTGTTTTTTTTTAAAAAAACAAAATAGGTCCAGGTGTGATGTTTTGGATACTAGTATGCGTACAGGCTAAATTTATGACCTGATCGAAACAAATGTCAAGATTCCTGGTCAAGTTAGCCGAAAGTTTATGCTTTATTTTTTTGATCAAACCGCGATTTTGTTTATTTTAGCCTTTTGAAGCACACATAGGATGTTTGTTTTAGTTTTTGTGGTTGAGTTTGAGGTTGGGTATAATTTATTTATGTACAAAACTCAACTATAAAAGTTACTTTTTATTGTTTTTTTTAGTTTTTTTGGTGAGTCCCACATACAAAACTCCACCTCCACCTCAAAAACAAACACCTTCCACATGAAAATTATGCATCGGGACTAGCTCGTAGACATTTTACCCTTTAAGATGTTGTATGAAATAGGACGGAGTTCAAACGCTGTTTATTTATGTATTTTAAAAATATTTTTGAAAAATTTAATTTTTTTATATTTTTTAAAATTAATATTTTTTTGGTATTTTCAGATCATTTTGATATACTGATGTCAAAAATAATTTTTAAAAAATAAAATAAATATTATTTTGATGTATTTTCAAGTAAAAAACACTTTAAAATATAATCACAAACACATTCAAAACACCATTTTTATATTGAATGCGATGGCCATGAAACCCAAGCTCTTAAGAAATTATATCTTAGTCCTATAACTTTATTTTTTAAATTAAACCCTTCAAATTAAAGCTTATCTCGCAGAAAAAAATCCTGTAAGCTCTTGCATTATTCCCATTACATTATCTTTTGTTTTTTAACTCTTAAATTATCCCAATCTTCCCTCACATAAGCCTCCATTGCTAGACAATTCGTGTTCCCCCTTTCTAGAGAGAACCATGAAAAAAGAAACCAATGCAGTCAACAAGGACAATCTACGATCAAGAATAAACACATGCTAAACTTTAGGGATCGAAATAGAACAATTAAAATCACAGGGAATAAAAAAAAAATCAGAGGTTCGCGCGGGTTCCAGGAAGTTTCCTATTGTCAGTTTTCAACAAAAATACTAGCTCTCTCTCCACCCACACACTTCCCATGAGCTGTCGATTAGTTCCCCAAAGCCACCGATTTTTCTCTCCCCGCCACCAAAACCACCCGATACCTGCCGTCATGGTAACCTAACCTACCGTATCCAACTCTTTTTTTTAACTACTTAATATCATATCATCGTTGTTGTTGCTGTTGTTTTTTTTTTCTTTTCTTTCTGTTGCAAGTTTGTTCAATCTCTCTATCTAACAAAACCTAACAGTAACTTCCTCCGTAACTTACGCCTCCGACATTACCTCTCACACCACCCAATCACTCCAACATTCTCTCTCCCACCCTCTCATCTGTTTCCGTTATTTTTATTTGTTAACTGATTTGATTTTACGGTGCGTTGGTTTGTTACACGTATATTTTGGAGTTGAGGAGCTGGCGGTGGTGGCCTATCCTTTTCCCGCTGCAACAACCGTCGGGATTTTCATGCGCCATCTCTCCACGCGACATTAAATTCTCTATATTCTGTGTTTGTTGTCGTAACAAAGATAACAGATGAGGAGAATCGAAGAAGAAGAAGCCAAATCCAAAGAAGAGAGAATGACCACGAGAAGCAGCTGTTCATCCAACGGGTTGCTGCCGTCTTCGGCATCCCCTAGGAAGACTGATGACTTGGAGGTGGGGCAACCTATTAAGGAGTTTGAACTTGATGACGACGACGACGACGATCCTTTTGATATCGCTCATACCAAAAACGCTCCTCTCGAGATTCTTCGCCGATGGAGGGTGGATATTTTTTTCTTTATTATTGTTATTTTATCATTGTTATTATAATGCTGCATTGTCTGCATGTCTGCTGTTATTATTATTATCATTACTGAATGGATTTTTATCTCTGGTTTATAGATGACGCATTTGGTGTTTTGAGTTTCGTTTGCCTTGTATGATGTTTATTTATTTAGATGAATGATGGTTGACTGTTTATAGATGGAGAGGGAGAGGAAGATAGTTTTGTATGTAGTTAGAATATGTATAGATTTCTATTTTTTTGAATATGAATACTCAAAGTTATAGGATACCTGCCTTTATTATCATGTGGAATAAGTTCGCCTTTAGGAATTATAATGCATTTTCGAGTTTAGAGTTGATGTTGACTCTATTTTCGTTGTTGGTTTCATCCACTTGGTGATTCCTTTTTTAAGCAATGGATGCCAAATCTGGTGTAGGTTTGGACATTTTTTCTTGCAAGTTTGATTTGTATTTGTTTTTTCTTGGGTTGCAACTAAAGTTGTTCGTGTCTTTTGCAGCAAGCAGCACTTGTGTTAAATGCTTCACGGCGTTTTCGGTACACCTTGGACTTGAAAAAGGAAGAAGAGAAAGAGCAAAGAAGAAGGATGGTCAGATCCCATGCGCAAGTTATAAGGGTGATTTTTCTAACATTAGCGAGCTTCTCATCATGCACTTGAGGCTGTCTTATTTCTTGATTAACAGTTATTTGTTGTTTCAGGCCGCATTACTCTTTCGGTTGGCGGGTGAACAACAAATTGGTATGTTGCTCTGTAATACTTTTTTAATCATCTTCTCACTGCTCAGAATCTTACTTTGATGTAGTCAAATGAGTTTATATGTGGAGACTCTGGATTTTTTTTGAACATATTGTAGTCTGCTGTTTTGGAGTTTTTGGGGCTGTACCTTTTCCATTTAAATAGATTTTTTGTATTAACTTGTTTTTGCTTCTCTAGTGTTGGGTACCTCAGCTACACCTCCAACTGTTACAGGTGATTATGCAATTGGACTTGTAGAGCTCGCTTCAATGACCAGGGATCATAATATTTATTCTCTGCATCAATGTGGTGGCGTAAGTCAATTGCAAATATGCTTTCCTTGTTTTACACAATTTTACGTGTAAACTTGTTTACAGTGTGTGTCATCTCTTCCTCAATCAGGTTAAAGGGTTGTCAAATATGCTGAAAACCAATCTTGCCACCGGTATTGTTGGAGATGAGAATGATTTGATAAAGCGTATGAACACATTTGGAACAAATAGATATCCCCAGAAAAAAGGACGTGGTTTTTTGGTATAATATGTGGTTTGAGTTGCTATCTTCTTCTTAATTACCAATATTTTGCTTACCTCATGCTTTAATTTTAATTGCAGAGGTTCCTTTGGGAAGCTTGGCAAGATTTAACCCTCATCATCTTGATTGTAGCTGCCATAGCATCACTGGGATTGGGAATCAAGACAGAGGTGTGCTTGGTTTCTATTATTTCTGTTTATTGTGTTTTGCTAAAACAATCCAAAGAAATACAACATAAATAAAGAACCTGCAGAATATCCGACTTATCATAGATTATTGAAAATTATATTAAAGGGACTATAAAAGAAAAGGAAGCTTTAGGTGTACCGGAGAGTAAAATGTTAGTATCCGCAAAATGATCATTACGAATGGGTCGATCATGAGAAGAGATGTTTGAAGTACTAGGAACTCGAGACAATAAACTGTCATAATCTTCAAAAAAAGTATCTATACAAATAAGATCAGATCTAGTCAAGCTATGAGTAATAGATGGAATAGAAAAGAAAGGTATATGCTCGAGAAAGACAACATGACGAGACATAAAGTTTCTGAGTTATTGGATTAAAACAATACTTTTTTTTACCTTCACCATAACCAAGAAAGACACAAATAGCAGATCTAGAGGACAACTTACCGCATTCTACATGAGAACGAAGAACAAAACAAGCACAATAAAAAACTCTAAAGATGGAATAATCACGGGCATACTTAGACAACTTTTTGAAATGAGAAAAACTTAATATGATAAGATGAAATTGTATTAATCAAACCTATAATTGTAAGAATAGCTTCTCCCCAAAACACTCTAGGAACAAAAGCAGACAACAAGAGAGAACGAGCAGTTTCAACAATGTGCTTATGCTTTTTTCCAGAAAAGTTATTTTGCTCAAGAGTATCTGTACATGAAGAAACTATTGCTGCAATATTGTGGTGTGGTGGTTTGTAGCCCTGAGGTGGTCTATGAGCATTAAATTGTGACTGATTGCTAGACTTCAAAGCTTGATTTTGCCATCTTAACTTGGGACACTGAGCCTTCCAATGACCTTTCTACTTGGAGAAACTGCACTTGTCGAAGACAACCATTGTGTAAGGCTTATTTAAATTATTAGAGAATGACTTGGAAGGTACTGCTAGCACAGAAGGATTAGAAGTAGAAAGAATTTCTTTTTTCAGAATAAGAGTGGAGACGTATTTCTTCAACCAATAACGCATTGAAAACCGAGTCAATAGGAGACAATGAAAAACGATGCAAAATTGAACCTCTAAGTCCTTCACAATCATTGTAAATTGTCGTTAAAAAATGTACCAATCGTTGTTGTTCTCTACGAGCAATACAGGCACCACATGCCTTTAATTTTGTCGATTCTATAAAGGTCAATTGATTCTAAAGATCTGTCATAGTAGAATAAAATTTCTGAATACTCATATTTTTCTGGTGAAGAGCTCATATGCCATTCTCTAATTGATACTGCTTTGCAAAATATGATTGTATGAATAACCTTTGTAGATAATCCTAAAACTTTTTTGTTGTCTCATTCTTCGCTAACTGTGTACCTAAGGAATGCTTAACAAAATTGTTAACCCAAGTAATAATTTTTGCATTGTTTGCTTCCCAGGCATCTATCAAAGCAGCATAACCCTTATCAGTATTCCTAGGTATCACAAAAGTTTCACTAACATATCTAACATCTTTTTATATTTAATAAAATTTCTCATCACATAACTCCAATACGAATAATTCTTTCCATCTAACATCACACTCACAGACTGAAGCGAATCATCTCTTTCAGTAGCCATAAAAAAACAAAGAAAACTAGAATGCAAACGAAAGGAAAACAAAATACTAGATTGAAAAAACTAAACAAATATTGCCTTGAAGTTGGATATGTGAAAGCTGTGCTCGAGATTAAGTTTCTTTTCATGAAACCATGTTTTAATACCATGTTAAAACAATCCAAAGAAATGAAAGAGAAATATAAAAATAAGAGGAGGAGACTATGATTTCATTGATATTGCATGATGTTATCACAATAATCTAAAAAGAATCGGATTACCTAAATACAAAGAGATTATATATAGGCTAAACCTAAAAGAAAATAAAAATACTATTCTATCCTTAATAAATAAAACAAAACAACTCTATATTTCTGTGTTTTAGCTTGACTAAGCTAAGGATGCAAGTTCTATATCAGTAACTATTATGAGTATTTGCACAGTGCATTATTTGGGTAGATCTTCCTCACCTTTTATTCTTTTTCAGACCTTTTCCTGTTTACACTGATATCTTGTTCACACTTCTTGTTCCTCATAGGGTTTGTCACATGGATGGTATGATGGGGCGAGCATCTCTTTTGCTGTTATGCTTGTCATAATTGTTACAGGTATCAAATTCATTCTTCTTTCAATGCTAGCAGAAGGTAGCCATGTATGAAAGTTTGGATGTTACAAGTTTTAGAAAGTTAGTATCCATCTGATTATATGGCTTTGAAATGGTTATGTCAAAGACTTCATGTTTTGTTTACTTTCATCCTCCTGCATTCCAAATGAATTTTAAACGATGTTGATATTATTTTCTTGTACTTTTCTTCAGTACTGAACCACTCTCTCATCATTTCTGGAAAAACTTCTATTGGGCCCACTCATTCAACTCCATGTGCTATTTTATCCAAGCATTGATTTTTCTTTTTTCTAACTATTGTTTTTTGTCTGTTTATCTCTAGCTGTTAGTGATTACCGTCAATCTCTGCAGTTTCAAAATTTAAATAAGGAAAAACAAAACATACAATTAGAGGTATGCGATAAAGTGATGAAAATATTTTATTGCTTATTTTTCTATCTTCTAGCGTTTGGTGTTTAAAGGAATGGAAATATCTGAAATTGTTGCAGGTCATGAGAGGTGGTAGAATTATGAAAATCTCAATATTTGATATTGTAGTTGGTGATGTTGTGCCTCTTAGAATAGGAGACCAGGTGAGGTTTATTCCTGATGAATTTAGTTTTACGATGCTTTGAATCACTTAAATTAACTATACAAATCTTGAGGTGTTTCACTCAGGTTCCAGCTGATGGAATCTTGATTAGTGGCCATTCTCTTGCAATAGATGAATCTAGCATGACCGGTGAAAGCAAAATTGTGAGTTCGCTACTCATCTGGTTCTGTAATTTCTTGATAGTTGAAATCTATTATTACAAGTCTGTTCTCTATTGTAGGTTCACAAGGATCAGAATGCTCCCTTTTTGATGTCTGGTTGTAAAGTAGCAGATGGTATTGGCACTATGCTGGTAAAAGCGCAGTTTTACATTCTGTTCTCTTTTAAGCATGATCATGATGATTCTGAGTTATTTTTATGAAGCACCTCTCCTTTTCCTTTTTTTGTTGTCCATTGTAATTAACAGCAGCATTTCCTTTTATTTGAAAAATAATCTGGTATTTGTTATATGAATTTACCACCTTGTAGGCTCATTTCTTCTTGGCCCATTTTCAGGTAACTGGTGTTGGAATCAATACTGAATGGGGTTTGTTGATGGCAAGTATCTCAGAGGATACTGGTGAAGAAACTCCCTTGCAGGTTTCATCTCAATTCTTTTTACTTCAACTGTATCTAGCATCAATAAATGTAATTTGCTGCAGCTTTAAGGTTATCCTTTAATGACCGTGTTAGGTACGTTTGAATGGACTCGCAACTTTTATAGGCATTGCGGGGCTTACTGTAGCTCTTTCTGTGCTTGCTGTCCTTTTGGGCCGGTAGGGTAAATGTTATTATTCAATTAGTCACTGTTACATTGCCTGTATACCAACTTACCGGCTACAATCTCATTATACCTGTTAGATATTTTACTGGAAATACAAAAAATCCAGATGGAAGTGTCCAGTTTATCAAAGGCGAGACAACAGTCAGTAAAGCAGTAGACGGAGTGATAAAAATACTTACCATTGCAGTAAGTGAAGTCCCTGGATTCATTTTATATTTATGTATTATGTAATTTCCTTCCTAAATGTATAATCATGTAGGTTACGATTGTGGTTGTTGCCGTTCCTGAGGGACTTCCATTGGCTGTTACCTTGACGTAAGTGACAGTCATCTCTATAATATTAGTGCATGCTATCTAGTGATCAGTATCTCATATCCATTTTCATCATATTTTTGTGCTTTATTGCGTCGCAGTCTGGCATATTCAATGCGGAAAATGATGGCTGATAAAGCCTTGGCAAGTATCTTTCTCTATTTTCATCGAAGTCATTTTCTTCTATAATTCCCTCTGATTTGAATTCTAGTTTGTGAAACATCCCTGTCTAACAGCATAGATATTCAGGTTCGTAGGCTTTCAGCATGTGAAACTATGGGCTCTTCAACAACAATTTGCAGTGATAAGACTGGAACATTGACTTTGAATCAGGTGGGTTTCACTGTAGGGAGCACGAGCATGATTACTTAGTGAAGCAGGCATGCCGTGTTCTGTGCTTGGGTTTGATTTGTGGATGTTTCACTTTACAGATGACTGTGGTTGAGGCTTATGTTGGGAATCAGAAGAAAAACCCACCAGATGACCCCTCACAATTGCAGTCAGAAGCTGGCTTGTTGTTATGTGAGGGTATTGCACATAACACAACAGGCAATGTGTTTGTTCCCAAGGTAGCACTCTCTTTTGCTTTTGTTCTTTGCTTTTGTTGATTATTCTCGTGCTCTCTCTTAATCTAATCATTGTATATATTATTTCCTGACTTCTAGTTTGATAACCTTTTTTTATCTTGGACATCGTGGATTACTTTGAGAGCATATTTCCCTTGAAAGAATGAAATTTGTTGTTGACTGCTACTGTGGCAGGATGGTGGAGACGTAGAGATTACTGGATCTCCAACTGAAAAGGCTATCCTCTCTTGGGCAGTCAAGGCACAACCTCTAACCATATTCCACTGTCTATATTGAGTATATTAGTCCACTGTCCAGCATATCACACTTACCATTTTCATATTTGTTTTCTTAATTTTGTTATCAGTTGGGGATGAAGTTTGATGTTCTTAGAGCAGAGTCCAAAATTCTGCATGTTTTCCCTTTTAATTCCGAGAAGAAGCGAGGTGGTGTTGCAATACAAACGGTATTCTCTTCAATCTAACTTTGCCCCTGACTTTGGTGATCACAAGTTGATCTGGCGTTTGGTATTAGTCATAATATTCTCCTCTATCATTTTGCATTTGTTGCATGGAAAATATTGCTGTTGATTTACCTGTTTGGAACCTGATGCATGGAAAATGTTGCCATTGATTTGCCTGTTGCTAAAGCATTATTTCTTCATTGATTTAAGGATTGACAATGCTCTATGCCTGAAGCATGCCATAATCTTCTTGCACACTTTATGAGTGCAAGATCTCTCATTTGTGTTCATCACTTAACCTGTGCACTACTAAGTAATAAGTTGCTGTATTCTGATAAACTTTCGTTCACCATTTTATTTTGGCAGGCTGATTCTAAAGTTCACATACACTGGAAGGGAGCAGCTGAGATGGTTCTTGCCTCTTGTACTGGATATCTTGATTCAAACGGTTCATTGCAATCCATTGATAAAGAAATGGTGAGTGTTCTTTTGCTGAAATTGTTTTAAAGCTGGTTTCCATAGGTTTTATACGAAGCACACATACTGGAAGGTCATTGCTTTTTAATTTAAAATTTTGATTCTATCTGAAGTTTGCATTTTAGGGACCAGTGGTTTGTTAAATTAAAAATGGTAATATTTTGAGTTAGTTGCATGAAACACACAGCATCAGATCATAAAATAAGCCATCATTTGAACTGTTTCCATGCAAAGGTAAGAGAGTAATTTAGAATCTCTTAACATGTGACTGCTATTTTTTCCGGGTGACGATTCCTCTTGTAAATCCCCTTGCAGGATTTTTTTAAGGTCGCTATTGATGACATGGCTGCCTGCAGCTTGCGATGTGTTGCTATTGCATACAGACCATATGAATTGGACAAAGTTCCTACTGATGAAGAGAGCTTAGGAAAATGGGTTTTGCCTGAAGATGAGCTTGTTTTGCTTGCTATTGTTGGCATCAAGGTGTGCATTTTCACACCTTCTCTTTTTCTCTTTTGGATTATGTGGATCTCTCTCTCCATAATTAATAAGTTGACCATGATATAAGGTTATCGGTGTAGATATGCTTTAGATGCTAGATGTCATTTATCTCCACCCATTCACATTTATAAGAAGCCTCATCGATCATCTTTGCACTACTAGCATGGGAGCTCTTTTGGTTTTGACTGCATGTAGAACATATAGGTTTCATGCTTTGATTGAACTATCAAAAGTTTTATTGTTTCTTTTTTCTGATATATAAATTAACTCAAGTTTTCCTTAGCCTGTCCATAAGTGTCAACTTTAATAGGTGTTTAGGCTTTACTTGTATTTAGCTAATGCATTCCTGTGCAGGATCCTTGTCGCCCAGGTGTAAAAGATGCAGTGAGAATTTGCACAGCAGCTGGTGTAAAGGTTGTTTATTAATTACAGAAATCATGTCTTAATTTTACTTTATGAAAATGGTCATGCCATCATATGCATTAACGGATGATGCTTAGAAGGCTGAAGTTTGTTATGTTTAATGGTCAATCAAAGTGACCTTTACTGAATTAGGAAAATAACATTATTAACAAAGAATGGAAGAGAAGGAAACAGAGGATGAGATATCCTCCTATAAACCACTACAAAAACAAAAAACTAGATGTACAAAGCTTTCTATCTCTTTGTATCTGCAATGAGATGCCCCTATACACTTCATTGATGAACACCATGGTTTAGCTAGAATAACTATTTTATACCAAAGCAACTGGAATGTAGATGGTTATTTTGAAAGACTATTGCATATTCCTACTTTGGAGTGCACTGAGACAAAGCAAGACTAGCTGTTGCCTTAGCACCTTGCCCCTCTTGGAATTTCAAAAACCCTTACTGGGACAAGAGCATTTGTTGCTCAAATTTTAGCATTTCTTGTACCTGTATGAAATCTATTTGTATGTAAAATCTATCTCATCCATGGCTTATTATGATGAAACGATTTGGGAAAAAGGCTAATCAGAATAATATGTTTGTGAAATCATAGGTACGAATGGTCACTGGAGACAATATTCAAACAGCAAAAGCAATAGCTTTGGAGTGTGGGATTCTCAGTTCAGGGGCTGATGCTATGGAGCCTAACATCATTGAAGGAAAAGTATTCCGTGCATATTCAGAAAAAGAAAGAGAAATAATTGCCAAGAAAATAACGGTTTGTTCCAAACAGCACAAATTTTTTGACTGCACAAAGTGGAAATTTTCATGAAGTTTAGCTTATAATTACCTTTGGAAGCTGAGAGAGCTGGTTTTGTTGTTTTTAGTATAAAAAATTGTTTGACTTAGGAGTAATGATATGTAGGTGATGGGAAGATCATCTCCTAATGACAAGCTTTTGCTTGTGCAAGCCCTTCGTAAGGGAGGGGAAGTTGTAGCTGTGACTGGAGATGGCACGAATGATGCTCCTGCACTTCATGAGGTTTGTCATCCCTGTTTCCCTTTTACATGTGGTTTGATATTTCCAAAAAGTTTGGATGCATCTGGTAGAGTTTGTAACTATGGTATAGACATTGCAAGGCATTTTGTTTGCTTGCTATTTGGTAACTTGTGTCCGTGAACATGTTTTCGAGTTGCAACAATTGTGACCATTGGAACTGGACCTCTAGTTTCAGAGACATTAACTTTCTAATGTCTAGATGTGTGAACATTAATGTTTTCTGTGTCTATTGTAGACTATTACAAAGGTATGATAAATAAGAATTGTAACAATATCATAGCAGATCATTAGTTATATCTTTTAGTTCATTTATATCTAAAACATTGATTTATATGTAGCCATGACACATGCGTTCTTCAACATGTTGTGGAATATTTTGAAGACAGGTATAAATTTGTGTCAGTGCAACTTGTGTATTTTGCTTAGAGATAGATTTTGTGCCAGTAGTCATTTTAGTTCCTAGGGAAAAGTCTCCCCATATTATATCTAATAAAAAAGGTAACGAGCTTGAATGTCTTGCACAGTTAGAGATTTTATGCATTATGTGTCTGGATGCAATGAAAACTTTCTCAGATTAAAGCTGATTCTTTTCCTTTCTATGCCTTTTGTACTACATGGTCTTGTACTCAACAACTTTATCTGCACTACTTTCCAAGTTGTTTATTGCTTCTATGTCAATTGACTGCACTTTTAACATTTTGTATTGTAGGCTGATATAGGCCTTTCTATGGGCATTCAAGGGACTGAAGTTGCAAAAGAGAGCTCGGATATTGTTATCTTGGATGATAATTTTGCTTCTGTTGTAAAGGTTAGCAAGCACTTGACTTATTTACATGAGAAAATTACGCGGGTATCAAGGGTTTTTTTTTTGGTGGGGTGTGTGGTGGAGTTCGAGTGTATCTTTCTATAGAAAGAAAACATCACCTTTCTGTTTCACATTTCTTTTCCTATGTATTCCAATGCTTTGCTTTTCAATATACGTATTTACAGGTTGAAAGTTATGCAACTTCTATTCTTTTGGTTTCTTACTATCATGTAATATGTTGCATCTGTGCAAAGCACTTAGACATGGAGGCCTTATTTTCCTTGGGGCTGGAGTTCATCTTTCTTTAGGAAGAAAACACCACTTTCTGTTTAGCATTCCTTTAAGAATGAATCTCGCACTTCAATCTATGTACTTATTGGTTGGAAGTTGAATGAATCTCGCACTTCAATACATGCACTTATTGGTTGGAAGTTGCATCTTTGCAACTTGTATTCCTTTTGGTTTCTTGCTACCATGGAATATGTTGCATGTTTGCAGAGCGTTAGACCTTTAGGCCTCCTTTTGCTGGGAAGTTGTGCTTGTACTCTCATGTCCATTACATTAATATATTTCCATTAAATAGCTTTTATGCCATTAATATAGTTTATTGTTTTGGTTTTCTTCATAAACATGTCGTCTTCCTTTTGCAATAGTTGTTCGTGTGTGATAGATGATAAAGGTTCTTGTGGCTCCAATTTCTTCAGTTATGTTTCATACCTTCCTGAATTAACATTCAAGTAGAGTATGGTCTTAATATTCATTACACAAACTTTTTTTTTCTTTCACATGTAGGTTGTCCGATGGGGGCGTTCTGTGTATGCCAACATTCAGAAATTTATCCAATTCCAGCTCACTGTTAATGTTGGAGCTTTAGTAATCAACGTTGTTGCAGCAGTCTCTTCTGGTGATGTTCCCCTAAATACAGTGCAGGTCTCTCTCTCTCTCTCTCATATGCATTTTCTTTCAGTTGATCATGTTAAACTTAGCATATGCATCAATTTGCCTGTTAGAGAGCACAATGGCATATTCATGACTGCAGGTCTGATCGAGTAATTTTAAAAATCTCATGAATTGCCCTCCAAATTTGCCTGTGTACTGGTTTTATTATGTTATCAATGTAGAAGACAGACCAAACCTCTGGTTATATGCATGCTTATCGGTAGAATAGTTGACTTGTAGCATATTGAAGTATACTGATTTTATTACACCTGAGGGAAAAGAACTTGATTTTATCTTGAACTTGTTTCTGATCAATTTTATCTAATATGGGCCCTATCTTAAAGAGGGGAACTGCCTTTTATTTAAAAATCTGTTTTTGTACAATGTGTTGAATGACTATAGCCTTAATTTCAAGGAATATAGTGAGGGATTGTTTGTATTTGCAGTGGGTATGGTAAGTAAATATAGAGTTTTCTTGGTTGGGTGTGGGAGGGATGCTCTGGATGTTTCAGAATTGTTTAGATTGCAACTTCTCATTTAAGTTTGATTCAGAAGACACGATATGCTGGGTGTCTTCCATATTTTAAATATAGCCCAAGAAAAAAAATATTTCAATGGATTGATGATGTTATACCTGAATTTGGAAATTTTTCTTGATGCTGAACTAAATTCAGTCTCATGATGATCAAACATATTAATTCTTGTTCACTTTTGCTGTAAAGCTTCTATGGGTCAATCTTATCATGGACACACTTGGGGCACTTGCATTGGCGACGGAACCACCAACAGACCACCTTATGCATAGGACACCAGTTGGTCGAAGGTTTGTACTTTGTACCATGTCTTAGCCAAATATGTTACGGTAGACATATAAATCTACAAATGCAAGCTGCAGTTAATGTGGCTCTTAAATTGTCTGGTATGTATACTGTGGCATGTTGATGCTTAATGTTTCTTTATGTTGATCCTAGGCCTTCCATTGATGGTGAGTTTTGGGGATAGATTTTTGTTTGACCATGTCCTATTTTAAAGAAAGGGAATTGAGGTTGCTTTTATTTTGATCATCAGCTGAGGAAAATGGTGGGAGTCCATTTAAATTCAGTCTCGTTATGGTTTGCTTGACATCGAGGAACTTCCAAATGTTTGAGAATCTGAGATCCTACAAAATTTTACTTTATGCCTTCTGATACCAGAAAAAAAATGTAGAATTTTGCTTTGTTATTGTTTTGAATATTGGTTGTGACGTTGTCACCTTTGTAGTTCATCCAATGTGGATCAATTTTATTATTATTTTCTTATTATTATTCTATTCTGATGACAAGGGCGGCATTCTTCATAGATATTTTGCTACCATATTTCTGGCTTTGAAGATAACTATACAATGCTTTGTCAAGTTGAGAACTTGCTGAGCAATCTATTCCATGCTCTGTAAACTGTGGTGCCAACTTCACTCATCTGAAATTTATTTCTTGGTTGTGAAAAGAGCTCAGGACATACAAGGTCTTCCTAGGTTCTAGATTCAGGATATTAAATGATTTCTGTTTTAATTTGCAGGCAGTATGGCCTAGTTAGTAGAAGTAGAGTAATTGTTAAATTTAACTACATTAAAATTTAAAACAACCTATACACCTATTAGTGGTAAGTTAGAATACACAGGGTGATACTGAAGCACAGATATTTCAGGCTTCATCCTTTGTTCTTTGTCATTTTACTTGTCTTTGACTTGTGCTTGTCCAAGAAGTATGGTAATGGGATTCTCTTGCATATCGTGATTGTAGATGTTGCATGATGGTTTTCAATGTATTTGCAACTCTTTCTGAATTTTGATGGATGATGATCTGAATAGTGATCTTCTGCTTGGTTTTTTAGGGAACCTCTTATAACAAACATCATGTGGAGGAACTTGCTCATACAGGTATTTCTTCTCTGAAATGCTAATAAGTTATCCCAGAGATGCTGAGATTACTATGGGCTGAGTACGAATGTAGCTTTACGGCATATTCATGACCTATTCTTTTCATGCCATTTCAGGCTCTATACCAAGTTGCTGTTCTCCTTGCACTCAACTTCCGGGGCTTGAGTATTCTTCACTTGAATCAAGATGACAGGAAACATGCTACAATTGCGAAGAATACTATGATATTCAATGCATTTGTTCTCTGTCAAGTAAGTTTGCCACTTGACTAAAAGTATTATTTGTTGTATTCATGAATCTCGTTTAGTCTGTTGAGATAGAAATGAAACCAGTGCCATTATCATTCCCTACTATGTCGCATGGAAAGAAGTTATTTTTGTCTTTTCAAGATGCAAAGCTTGCATTTGCTGACTGTTTTAACTTACAGGTTTTCAATGAGTTCAATGCTCGAAAGCCAGATGAAATAAATGTCTTTAAAGGAGTAACAAAAAACCACTTATTTATGGGAATAGTTGGATTTACCGTCATCCTTCAGGTGAGCAGCCATTACTTTTCTTTTGGCCTTTCACTAGCAGTATACTGGGAACTGACAGTGCCACTGCTAATTGCTTTACAGATAATCCTCATTGAATTCACTGGAGACTTTACCACAACTGTGAGACTTAATTGGAAACAATGGCTTATATGTGTTGCCATTGGCATTGTCAGGTTAGTTAAATTACCAGTTTTTATAGGATGAGATATATCAACTATGTTATGCCTGGTTCTACCTTGAGTCTGCCTTGTTTTACTAACATTTTTGGTTTGATGCTTTGTGGAACATTTGCCATTTAATTAGATGGTCTGAGTTAGGTGATTGGATGTTTTTCTTTTGTTACTACTATTATTCTTGTGCATGCAAATTACTTGGCTAGTGACTAAATGTTTTGAAGGCTTTGCGAGGTTTTTTTTTGAGGTATATACTGTATTATTGTGTGAAATCATCACTTCTCATCCTGACTACTGTTTTCTTTTTACAGCTGGCCTCTTGCCGCAGTTGGAAAACTCATTCCAGTTTCAAAGACTCCACTATCTGTGTACTTCAGAAAGCCATTTCGAAGATTCAGAACTGCTAGGAATGCATTAATGCCCCAGTGGGGGCTTTCATTAAACTGATATCCTGACACAGGGCATCCAGTTCATGAAAGGTAACACACTGATATGCTCAACGTGCATAGCTGCATATAGGTGATATGGTAAAACCTAAACTAACCCCCAATATAGTAGTAAGATGATATTTCAGTAACTGTGTAAAACAACTGGAAACATCTAGTGTTATGTCCGCTGGTTACATGAATTGTAAAATAAGATATAAAGAATTAGATTTGCCTTTTCTATTGAAACTTCTTTTACGTCTGCAAGGGGGGGTAAAGACCTGAGTAAAGTGGATTTTCTGAACATGATGATAGTACATAGAGGAGGATTTGTTCCTCTTTCTTGTAGTTCAATGTCTATATGTTTCTGCATTGAGGAGGATTTGTCCCTCTTTCTTGTAGTTGAATGTATATGTGTTTCTGCATGTGCTTTCCATGCCAGGACTCACGTAGTGACTTTGAAAAGGATTTTTTGGCTAAGTTAAGCCCTGATGGAACACTATGATCACCAGGTGTGTTAAGCACTTCGACTAATGGTGTGTTATAGAAAGAATGATGATTAATCATCATGAACTCAGTCGTTGAATATTTATGATGGATTCCTATATTGATACTACTTCTATATTGTCTGTATTTGTTATTTTTGACAATATGCAAACCATCTTCGTTAAGGTTTCACTGAACAGTTGCTAGTATTTCCACAGCCAGTTGTTAATACTTGGAGGATTCTTACTTGGGTCGATTTGAATTTTTTTTTTTCATATGATATGATATGCTAGCTTTACCAAAGATCAAATCTCATACATTTGAATGAATTGCAAACAGGGTGGGGACTGACTGAGCATTTGGTTTTTGACCTTCGCATGATTGAGAATTTTTTTGAATTTTTTTTTCAAAAAAAAAGAGAAGGAATTTGGAAAGAAATTTTGGTGAAATTATGTACTTATCATAATAATTAAAAACCAAATCCACTGGGGTAGATTGAAACAAAACAATTAGGAGCAGAACTTGTATAAACAAGCAATTTAGGTCTATAGTCCACGGCCATAATTATTTTCTGCCCCCCCCCCCCCCCCCCAGCATGAGTAAACAAAAAACTTAAAAATGCACTAGAAACTAGTTTATAAATCATCTAGACCGCATTAATTGCTCCTACATGAAAGTCGATAGAAGTGGGATTTTTCCTAATCATTTGCCTGATTTAGCAGTTGATCTAAATTCAAAGTGTCTTGTTGACTGGAATTGGGCCAATAAAGTTCTTGTACCTCTCATTTTATCTAATTTCTTGTTGTAGCTGCTGTTGCTGTGAGTTGTAAACTGCTAATTCACCCATTATATTTACCATCTCAGATTGAGCATCAATCATTTGTTGTTGCAACTGAGATATTATTCAAACACACCCATAAACAGGGTGTCTTCAATTGACATGCTCTCTGCTGCATCATAGCTTAGAATCACTGCAAATTGCTGCATTCCATCCGAATCCGAACACATTATGCATCAATTGTACGAGGAATGTTACTAATCTCGAAGTATTCGCTGCAAATGAGCCTTGTTTGTTGTAAATAATATCCGACTATTTGATGGTTGGTGTTATTTGAAATCCGTTAGTCGAGTCTATTCCTTCAACACTTGATATCATTTGAGATGGATATTTTAGAATAAGTAATGCATTTGAGCTAAATAAAGGAAATGGTGAGCATGTGCTTACTCGGGAGGGGAAATTAACTTCCACTAAAATAGGCTTTGAGCTCATCAAATGTTTCTTTTTTTGGACTGATTAATGAAATGATTTGTGTTGGTATGGTTGGATAGATAATGAATGAGTAAATGAGTGGAGATTTATATAAAAAAACCTTTAACAACCCAGCAATCTTGCTGGCACCAAAGACATTAGCAAAATCCTTGGGGATTGGTTGGAGGAAATTATGGAGCCAAGACACTATCTTGACGGCATCTTCTCAAAGATCTGCAAGCAGCACGTCTTGTTGAATTGTACATTGTTGGTTTCTTTAGGATCTGTTAGAATGTTTTGTTTCAGAATAAAAAGCTCCAAATCTGTTATAAGGATTCTCGCAAAGGTTTTTTAATTTATTTTGGCAATGCCTATTGGATAGTGGGTTGTGTTGATGGCTTAAAGTTCTAAGCTCGGAAAGAGCTCAATGGCTTCTGTTAATTATGAGCGGTTTTCCTCATATCACTCCCTTTTCTTTCATTTGATAGCTTCTTTTACTGGTTCAGCTGTTCAATTTTGATGCTGGCCAAAACAAAAAATTTTAACAAGAATTTTACTTGAACCGATGACTTAAACTAATTTAAATGGACAAGAATTTTATAGAAAATTGTTTTGCTTAACCCGAATTTGACCCGATATAAATAAATAAATAACCTCGAAGTTTTCAAAATTATATATTTAAGTCAATTATATATTAGATAATTTTAAATTATAACATTCAAGTTGAAGATTTTGAAAGCCCATTCGGGTTCCATTGCCATCCCTAAGTTCAGCCCATGTTGATATTTATTAATTCTGGTACCGGCCCTTGATCAGATCAGTCATTATTTTGGTACCCCGCGGACCAATTAGCAAATTAGCTTCCACGCATATGGGTTGCCTTCGTGTCCCTATAAAGCCCTTAGTTCCAAAAGGCAAAATTCTTCTACAAAAGAATTTTGATATGATCCTAAAATCTTCATTATCAGATAGCTGCAATGTACTCAGGAAAATTTAATAAATATTTTTAATATTGGTTTCAAGAAGAAAAAAAAACACACAATGGCGACGTATTTTACAATAAATAAACAAAACATCAAACAAATTCTTGAACATTATAACTCACAAAACTACTTGTCCTATTTTATATAGAACAAATCTTTAAAAAATCATATTGAAACAGTAAACTTCTACTTCGGGGTGCTTTCACTCCCAAATTGAAGCGTGAATGGTGCAACTCACTTGTTCATCTGCTTACTGGAAAAGCTTGTTTGCGGCAATGGAGAAAGTGACAACTATTACTGAAGACTTCAACATAAGCTGTAGTGTGCTCTCTTCAGGGTTTTCTTGGCATGGATTACTTGCAATAACAGGAATGTGCCATGTGGTTCTTCTTGGAAATATAGGGGGAGAAATGGCTGGTGACAGAGGCAGAGGAGCCCGGAATGTCAGACGGAACGAGTATTTGAGTCTTGCCAGATGCTATTCTCTTACCAGCAACATTGGCATAAAATAGGCCAGAGATGGCTGGTACAAAGACATCACTCTGAGAACACATGTAGAAGTCAATAACCTTCTCGAACTCTGAGTCTTCTGATTCGAGGAATTTTGCCTTTTTGTCAGCAGGCATTATGCTTTCCTGAAAAAGTTTTCAGAGGTAAAGAATGATTTAGACAAACTTACGGGAAAACAATAGAAAGGAGAAACCAATGGAAAATGCCTAACCTTAGTATAAGTTTTAGGGAATATATCCTTCAGAACATCAAGGCTTTCATCCCATCTAGGCTGAGTGAGGTAGATTGTGGTATCCTTGTCAAATCCCATTTTCCTCAAAAATATAGCAATCTCCTGGGCACTAAAACAGCTTTTTGTTCCAGCTGAACTGCTTCCATGGCAACCTTTTTTTTCCAATATCTCAACTCTCAAGTCCACGGCAATAAATTGTCCATTAGACTTGCGACTCAAAGTTCTTAGTCTCTCAATCATGGAGTCAACCACTTCATTAACCTCTGGCTGCAACTGTAAAGTTCCAAACATCGCCAAACATGCAACTGAATCACTGGCACTTATTTTTGTGGTCTTTCTCATATTTACTGAAGGGAAGAAAGTAGCCAGTCTTATGTTGCTATTTGTTTTAAAGACTGGTTTGATTTGCTCAGCAATGTGATCATCTGAAACTCGATTAGGGACCTTGACAACAGCGAAATCTCGAATCGATACATCATCAGGCAGACCTTTAACTACTTTAACCACCCCATCCAGGCTTTTCACAAATTGATCAACATCATATATTTCTTCAAATTTCCTGTAAATTGTCAATTTGTTAGAATGCACCCAAAAGCTCTCGGTGAAGTTAATTCACTCCCTGATCATATATTGAAAATTTCTTCAGAGTATAAATTTATGGTGCCTAGACAGTAATATTTTGGGGATAAAAAAAAAAACTAGCTGATTCAGTTGGGCACTGCAGCAAAGCCAAAATGTGCATGCCTTACAAGGACTTGCAATAAGCCATAAAGCTTTAAACATAAATACAATTAAGCAAACATGAAACTGGAAACTGTTTGACATTTACGTGTCAAAATGCAACTAATAGGCGAGGTTTAAATTTGTAAGTTCATAAAACATTTCCCCAAAAATAGATGGGTGAAGTTGCCATTTCCATTATTGTTCCAGCAGCGATAGCAAAGAATCTTGCTTTACACATTTTTTCTCAAGACTTAATTCAATGAACGTGGAAAAACAAACTGTTTGAGATTGCAAACTGCAGAAACAACATAATGATACAGAAAAAAGAGGCACAAAGTCAAATGGTTATGGTGCGGCTCAAAAGAATAAAAAAGGTTTACAATTATGGTTGAATTAATAACAGGAAAAAACTTATTTACAAAGAAAATATCAACTTCACCCACAACACCCCTTCCCCTTTTCCACATAAAAATAAAATAGAGCAAGACAAAATAGAAAAGCTAGACTCTTCTTAAGGGATTTACCATCCAAGTCATCTCAAATAAATCTAATGACATAAAAAGGGGCAGCAACTATATATGTTCCAATAATAATAATAATAATGATAATAAAAAACCCAACAGGGTGATTGTCATGAAAGTGACATGCTGCTAACCTTTCATCTCCTGGTTTGCTTCCCCTAATGTCAGGAAGTACGAGAGTTGCTCCAATATATCTTGCTACCACCACTGCATCAGCAATCTGGAAAAATGCAATCACCGGCAAAGAGATGTAAATGTTTGGAGGAGAGGAGCAAGAATGGAAAGCAGATGTTTCACTCATTTGAAAACAATGAAGGCAGAATCCTTCTGTAAACTAAAAGAAAGTTTAAATGGCTACTTCAGATACCTGTGAGACGTGGTACTCAGGACCATTAGTTAATGACAAAGTGACAAACCCTTTTGGCTCTACCTCATCTGTTAAATCGGTGAGAATTCATGAGAAGTGGAAGGCAAACATTATAAAAGAATGCTTAGTGCATCAGTGAGTGCATATATAAGAATAAATACCACACAAAAAGAATGCTTAGTATATCAGTGAGTGCATATATAGGAATAAATACCACACAAAACTCCAGGTAATTATCAAGTTCACAAGTAAACCTACCTAAAGTTGACTCTTTCCAACATGGTTTTAGCTCTTGGCCGCTCTCAATCCATGGCCCATTTGTACTCTTCTTGGAAAATGTCACAAGACCCTGATCTGAAAACTTCTCGCTATCAAACTCGACGTCCCTAACTCCTGGAAATTTCCCCTTTCACAAAACAAAATACAAAATAATGAAAAGGAGAATCATATAGATCCACAGAAAATGATGGTTGGATGACATGATTCTTCATAGAATGAAATTTATCAAAAGCTTCCTTGGATTCCAAAATATTAAACTCGCAAGAAAGCATGCTCCAGATGATAAGTGAAAATTATCAAACCCTGTAATTATGAATCTCACTTTGCTCCAGGAAAGAATCATAAAAAAGACCAGAGCTTTTGAGAGCCTAAACAACTAGAGAGCAAACAAGTAATTCGGTTTCTTTGCTTTTTCTATATCATCAGTAGCTCAGAGGAGAAATAAACGCAGCACCTCAGCTCAAATTTTAATCCAAATATGTAAGATAAAAGTCACTAATTAAACAAATTAATACAACAGTGACAATACCTTAAAGATCTAACACAAACTTGACAAAAGAACAAAATTGACTGAACCAAACAACCAGAGACTCATGAGAATGTGACAAGGAATGAAAAATTAAGGTATAAGCACCATAATGCCAAGACATTTGGGTCAAGAACATGTAGATCTTACTGCACTGAACTACAAGAACACTACTTGTCAGATGCAAAGTGAGAAATATCACAGTGAGCTTTCAAAAGGGTTTAAAGATCTAAATCCATACTAAAACCCCGTCAAGAAACACAGCTTCAAATAAGAAAAAACTCGAAACTTGAATGACCAAAAGATCACCTACACACATAAAATCAAGTATTATAGAAACTTATGAAGAAGGGCTGAAAGGGACATACTTCAACAGAATCAAAATGGTCTCTCTTGATCATGTTGCCAAGCATCACAAACATAGTTAGCGTCAGCACCCCAGCAACCACTTGTCTCAAATCCACACCCATTCTTGCTCTCTAACTACAGTTAATGTGAATAAAGAGAGAGGTTTTAGTTGACAACAAGTGAACAAGTTCTTTTTTTTTAAGGCCCTAATTATATGGGGTTTGTGTGTTCTGTTGTGTTAAAGCATATTTGGTGCAGGTGGTGTAAATGAGTAGGTGGAGACGAAGCTGAAATGGAAAGCTAAGCAGAGAGAGACAGAGCAGATACAGCATATTCTGTCTCACTCTCGCTATACATGTCTGTCTATCTAGAGAGAGTACCACACAACACTGTAGTATACTGTGTACATACTCTCTCACCGACACTTTTGCTCAGAAGACGACGTGCTGCCTAAATTCTTTGCAAGTTAAAGATTTGATTGGTTATCAAAAGCAAGAAAAAGAAAAGGAAAAAAAGAAAAAAAAAAGATTAGCTCACCCTTTGCCCCTTCTTCAGTAGCATTTTTGCCTCGTCAGCACACAGCATTAATAATTTTTCATTTTACTATAAAGATGATCGGAGGATTAAAGACTGTGGAGGGTTTTTATAATTTATCTGTTATTAGATTTCAAATTTCAGTTTTGACTAAATTTTCATGGATGTTATATAATTTTATCACTCCTAAAATGATCTATATATTAACCACAATGATTAACCTTTTAACTTTATGCTCACGTGATGATATTTTTGGACCGATTTTTAAATATAATTATTAAATTAATTGGATTAAAAACCAATTATCTCCATCACAATTAAGGAGAATTATATTTTCAATATTTCATTTGAGATTTGAATCTTCAGACATCATAATCCCAATGCTATCTAATTCTTGTTCAATTATTTAAAACTATTTTCCTGATTAATAAAATCAAGGGTTTATTTGTTTGTTCATTGCTATAATTCCTATGCCCAACAGATTTTAGGAAATGAATTCTTATTTTAACTAAAATAAAATGAAAAGAATTAGGGAGGCAGGGAAGGGAACTTTGCAGTATTAATTAAAGTTACCTGTGCCATTTGCAAATTAA